>ERZ827423.13-NODE-13-length-249420-cov-7.401171_pt1 | contig 249420 bp, 212 predicted proteins | sample MGYA00519775_ERZ827423 | MGnify/ENA primary metagenome ERZ827423 (study PRJEB31778, sample SAMEA3449296) | human gut metagenome | biome: human gut; feature: human-associated habitat; material: faeces | place: United Kingdom | collected 2010/2012 ... | reverse complement strand
AGTTGAATGTGGTGTCCACGGCCGAGACGCCCGTCTTGTATAAGATGTATGTCGAGTCGGCCGCATGGAAAGTCCCCGCATCATCAGGTGCGGCCTGAGCATAGCCTAAGGTGTAACAAAGTAGGCATGATAGCATTAGAAAATATTTCATTTGTTCCCTTGTAAGGTCTTTTAGTGATGGCAAGTATATACAAAAGATTTATATAGTTAATGTAAACAGATGTAAAATTTGTTAATTTTCAGTATGGCCGGATTACTCCTCAAAGATGGGTGCGGATGTGGCTTCCGGCTCTTTTATGCGCTGTTCGCGCTCCGGGATAGTGTCTGTTGCGGTCTTGACGGTGTCGGCCGGAGCCGTTTCGATAGGAGCCGAGCCGTCTTCCATTACGTTTTTGATTTCTTCCGTCTTGCTTAGCGGAAGGTTGTAGATTAGCGATACGCTGACGTTGATTTTACCGTCACGTTTTCCGAATCCGGGAATGTACCACACGCGTGAGGACGGATTGTCTTTGACGTTGAACAGAAAATTGTAGCGGAATGACCAGCCCATAGCAAAATTGCGGAACAACCCTACTTGCAGTCCTGCCACAACTTCGCCCCATGTGGCATGCGACGATTGCCCGGTGATGTCGAATGAGGATTCGTGACCCCAGATGCCGTCGTTGACGGTCACGCCTGTTATGTCGTACTTGAACGCGCTCCACCCGGCTCTTACTCCGAGATAGAATTGGTATTTGGGGTCTTTCGATGCCATGAAATTGTAATTCATACCGATTTTGCCATAAAAAGCCGGTTTGCTTTTGTAGGTGTAGTTTCCTTCGTCAGGAGTGCTGTTCGCCATCCCGAAACCGAGCTCCACGACAGGGATATACCGGTTTTTGAGGTTGAGTGCAGCCCATAGCTCGCCGCCTCCGTAGTCCCGGCCGAACGCCCGCATAAGCGGGTCGAATACGTTTGCGCCGAACGATGCCGACATAAGCAGCGGGCGCACGACTTTCTTTGCATTTTCGATGGAGTCGAGCTTCAAAGAGTCGCGCTCAAGCGAATCGGCGATTTCCTGTTCGGCTTTTGCTCTTGCCTTGATTTTTTTCAGTTCTTCCTGCGTCACTATTTTCAGTTCGTCGGAAGTGTCGACCGGAGTGACTTTGCGTTGCGCAAAAATCACGACAGCGGAAAGGCTGCATAGCAGGATTATGACAAAAGCCCGGGCCGTTTTCATTCTTCTGCGCCGTCCTCCTCGCCGGTTTCGGATGTGCGGAAATATATCTGGATGTTTTCCCTGTCGGTGTTGTCGATATGGCGTGTCGGGATGATTACAGAGTCGATGAGGTTGTGGGTTGTCGTGTATTCGTCGATGTCATAGACAAGCATAGCTCCGCAGTCTTCCGAATGGAAGTAGGGCGACGATTTGTAGCTGACGGTGATTGTGTCCGACAGCCGGAAAGCCGCAAGAGCCGATTGGTCGTAACGGAACACGAAGCGCGACACGTTGTCGGCAATGTTGAGCGGCAGATAGGTCTGCGACACGGTTGCCGTGTCGACGATTGTGGTGTCGCCGGGCATTCCTATTCCATAGATTGTGAGCGAGTCGATTGTTATTTGCGATTTTGACTGCGACGAATAGAAGCCGGCGAGCGGAAGGCTGCTTTGGTTGCCTTCGCAGCCGTCGTCGCTGCCGCACGCGAAATTTGCGGCGAGCATCAGGCTTGCCGCTGTCAGGAATATGATATGCTTTGTCAGTCGTGCCATTCAATGATGTCGTCGAGCGGCTTGCGCTTTTTTTCCGGCAGGTTTGAATTTTGCGGGTAGCCTATCGGGATGATGGCTATCGGTTCTTCTCCTTCTTTCAAGTTGAGCGCGCGGGCGCAGCGCGGCGCGTCGAAGTTGCACACCCAGCAGGTGCCTAATCCCAAAGTGGCAGCGGCAAGGCATATATGTTCCACGGCAATGGCAATGTCGATATCGGTGTGGTCTTTTCCGTCTTCACGGTGCCATGCTGCGTTGTGGTCGCCTACTGCGATTATGTATGCCGGAGCTTCTTTAATCCATTCGCGTCCGTAGCATGCTGTAATTTCTTGCTTCAGGTCGCCGCCGTCGACTATGTGGAATGTCCATGGCTGGCGGTTGGTGGCCGACGGCGCGAGACGTGCCGCGTCGATTACAAGGGCGATTACGTCGCGTTCCACCTTGCGGTCGGAATAGCTGCGGCAGGAATAGCGTTGGGTAGCTATTGTCATGAAATCATTATAAGCTGACATATATCTTTAATAGTGTTTTAAATTTCTTCACGTATCTGGTAGTCGTTTCTCCCGGCGGCATTGCGTGCCACCAATTCGCCGATGAATCCTGCAAGGAAGAACTGTGAGCCTAAAAGCATCATTGTCAGAGCTATGTAGAAATAGGGCGATTCGGTTACAAGGCGGTATGGCATGCCGTGGTTGAGTGCATAGATTTTCATTGCTCCTACAACTATCGCGGCGATGAATCCGATTAGGAACATGATTGAGCCTAAGAATCCGAATATGTGCATCGGTTTTCCGCCGAATGTGGAAATGAACCAAAGGCTCAGCAAATCCAAGTAGCCGTTGACGAAGCGGTTGAGACCGAATTTTGTCTTGCCGTATTTGCGCGCCTGATGGTGTACGACTTTTTCACCAATGCGCGCGAATCCGGCGTTCTTTGCCAAGTAGGGGATATAGCGGTGCATCTCGCCATAAACTTCGATGTTCTTCACCACATTCTTACGGTAGGCTTTCAGCCCGCAGTTGAAGTCGTGCAGGTTGTGGATGCCGCTCACTTTCCGTGCCGTGGCGTTGAACAGTTTGGTCGGGATTGTCTTCGACAGCGGGTCGTAGCGTTTCTGCTTCCACCCGGATACGAGGTCGTAGCCCTCTTCGGTAATCATACGGTAGAGTTCCGGGATTTCGTCCGGACTGTCCTGCAGGTCGGCATCCATGGTTATCACCACATCGCCCTCGGCGCGGTTGAAGCCTACGTTAAGGGCTGGCGACTTGCCGTAGTTGCGGCGGAAGCATACGCCTTTCACGCAGGGGTTCTGTTTCCGCAGTTCCGTGATTACCTGCCACGAGCGGTCGGTGGAGCCGTCGTTCACGAAAATTATCTCATAGCTGAAGCCGTTGGCTTCCATCACGCGTCTTATCCACGCTTCCAGTTCCGGGAGCGACTCGTCCTCATTGTATAGCGGTACTATTACTGAAATATCCATACCTGTAATGTCTGTTGACCGCAAAATTACATCATTTCCGCCAAACTCGGAAATTTCGCCGCCACTATCCTTTGCGCTTTAGCTCCGTTTCTCAGAAAGGGGCGTCGGTGTTGTCGGAGAGGCGGCTGAGGTCGAATGTGCCGTCGCTGCCGAGCGGGTCGTTGAGCGGGTCGGGCGCAGGGATGCCTGAAGGGCTGTCCTGTAGGATTTTCGATTCCACGGTCTCCTGCTGGTAGCCGTAGTCGTCGTCCCAGTTCTGGAATCGGGCGTATTTTGCCACGAAGCGCAGGTCAACGTCGTCGACTGCGCCGCTACGGTGCTTGGCCACGATAAATTCGGCCTTTCCTTTGATGGAGCGTCCGGATGCGTCCTCCGACGAGTGGGTGTAGTATTCCGGGCGGTGGATGAAGCATACAATGTCGGCATCCTGCTCGATGGCTCCCGACTCGCGGAGGTCGGACAGCTGCGGGCGGTTGTTCTTGTCGGTGCGGTCCTCCACCTTACGGCTGAGCTGCGACAGGGCGACAATCGGAATGTTGAGCTCTTTTGCGAGTTGCTTCAGTGAGCGCGAAATCATACTTACTTCCTGCTCGCGGCTGCCGAATTTCATTCCGCTGGCGTTCATCAGTTGCAGGTAGTCGATTATTATAATTTTTATGTCGTGCTCGCGTACCAGACGGCGTGCTTTTGTGCGCAGCTCGAAGATGGAAAGACTCGGAGTGTCGTCGACATACATCGGCGCGCTGTAGAGTTTCCTGACCCTCGAATTTAGCTGGTCCCATTCCAATTGCGTGAGCCTTCCGCTTTTTATCTTGCTCCCCTCTATTTCGCAGACGTTGGAAATCAAGCGGTTGACTAATTGCAGGTTTGACATTTCAAGAGAAAATATGGCTACCGGAGTGTTGTAATCGACGGCCATATTCTTTGCCATAGAAAGCACGAACGCGGTCTTTCCCATGGCCGGGCGCGCGGCGATGATTATCAGGTCGGAGTTCTGCCATCCGGAGGTGAGCTTGTCGAGCTTGTGGAATCCTGTCTCAAGCCCGCTCAGTCCGTTCTCCCGTTTAGCCGCGGCCTCGATTTGCTCGATGGCTGTGTTGATTACCGGATTGATTTGCGTGAAGTCCTTTTTGAGGTTGCCTTGCGAAATCTGGAAAAGGCTTCCCTCGGCCTCTTGTAGCAGGTCGTCGACATCGTAGCTCTCGTCGAACGCTTTTTCTTCGATTTCCGAACAGAAGGCGATAAGCTGCCGCGCGAGGTATTTTTGCGCGACGATGCGCGCGTGGAACTCGATATGCGCCGCCGATGCCACGTTGGCAGTAAGCTCCGACACGTGAAGCGGTCCGCCTACCTCGTCGAGAGTGCCGTCGGCACGCAGTTGCTGGGTGACCGTCAGCATGTCAATCGGCTGCTGGCTCATACCGAGCTCGCTGATCGCCTGATAGATTTTCTGGTTCGCCGGCTCATAGAATGATTCTGGCTTCAGGATGTCGCATATCATCGAGTAAGCGTCCTTTTCAAGCATCAATGCGCCGAGAACTGCATCTTCGAGCTCTACGCTTTGCGGTTGTAATTTCCCGCTTTCCGAGATTTTCGACTTATGTTCCGGTTGCCTGCGCCGGGGCGTATATTTGTTGACGGTTTCCATATCGTAGCTTTTATGATTGCAAAATTAGGAATAATAAATGAGAATAAAATTACCGTGACTTAAAGTTTTATCAACAGTTAATTGTATCTTTGTGTATTTGTATTCCTATCATGTTGATTGTTTGTTGAAACGATACAATGAAATTGAGCATTATAATTCCTGTCTATAAAGTCGAGGCTTATCTGCGCAAATGCGTGGAGAGCGTGCTTGGCGAGGCGGGGGTAAATATGGAAGTGATACTTGTCGACGACTGTTCGCCTGACGGAAGCGGCGCGATATGCCGGCAATTTGCGGAAAGCGACAGCCGGGTGAGGTATCTGCGCCGTAATGAGAACGGAGGACTGAGCGCGGCGCGCAACACTGGCCTTGATGCGGCTACAGGCGATTATGTCACTTTCGTGGATTCCGACGATTATATCGCTCCCGGCACTTTTGCCGGCAACATGGCTGTCATAGCGGCAAATCCCGCTGTGGATATTTTGGAATATCCTGTATATGTGTACTATGGCGGGCGGCGCGCGGAAATGTATGTGCCGGAATCAAGTTCGGCTTGTGGCGTGGCTGCTTTTGACGGTTGGGTTCTGCGCAAGGGGTATTATAGATGCTATTCTTGTAACAAAATATTCAGGCGCGGTCTTTGGGACGGCGTGCGTTTTCCGGTGAAGCGGTATTACGAGGACATCTTCACCATTCCCGGCATAGTGGGGAAAGCCTCTGTGATGGAATGTTCGGACAAGGGACTTTATTATTATTGCGACCGCGAAGGCTCTATCTCGAATTCAGGTAATGAAAAAGTGCTTTCCGATTTTGTCTCGGCTGAGCTGGCATTGTGGGAATTGCTGAAAAAAAGCCCATGTTTCACCCGCTTGTATTCCGACGAGTTTTATCTTACGGTATGTAATTGGCAAGCCGGTTTGCTTTGCCGCGGGGGAGAAATGCTGCTTCCCGACTATCGTGTCGAATTGAGGCTGGTTTTGTCGGGACATTTCCCTTTGTCTCTGAAAATAAAGGCGTTGTTGAGCAAGCTGCTTGGCAGGAATTATTGCAGGGTGTTGGCTTCGTATTTAAAGATGAGGATATGAGCGGATTGTCGGTCAGTTTCATAGTGCCTTGCTATTGCACGGAAAAGCGGTTGCTGATGAGGTGTCTGCGGAGTATACTCGCACTTGGCGGTGACATCGGATTGGAGATTCTTCTCATCGACGACGGTACGCCTCAGTCGCAGGTGGAAAGATGGGCGGAGGAGCTTGGCGACAGCCGCATACATTATCATTATCAGGAAAATGCGGGGCAGGGTGCTGCCCGTAATTTGGGTTTACGGCATGCAAAAGGGGAATACGTGCAGTTTGTCGATTCAGATGATTATCTGCTGGGTGAATCTTACCGCCAATGCCTGTCATTGGTGGAGCGCCGCTCTCCGGATTTGCTGATGTTCGGCTACCGGAAAGTGTATGGCGATGATTTTTCCGACAATCTGCCGCGGCATATCCGTTTGAAAGAATATGCTGACGGCATCGATTATATGCTTCGTAACAGCATGCTGGGTGTAGTGTGCAATGTAATTGTAAGGCGTTCTGTCGTTTCTTCTTTGCGGTTTCCGGAAAAGATATTGCATGAGGACGAGGAGTTTGCTCCGTTGATGCTTCTGAATACAGGGAAAATGGTGACTGTCAATCTAATGCCGTATGCTTATTATCAGCGGGCAGGGTCGACGATGGACAGCAGCGATGTGCGGCATCTTGACCGCCGTTTCGGTGATTTTTTTGCGGTTGTCGGTTCGCTTAGAAATCATAATCTTGGATTGGACGGACGGAAAAAAGCGGCTCTTTCGAGGCGTGTCGACCAGCTTTGCGAGGCTTTTGTGTACGATGTGATAAGATTTTCTCCCGATGGGAGCTTCCTTGATAAGTGGATTGGCACTCTTGAAAAGAACGGAATGTACCCGGTTCGTTTCCGGCGGTATAATTTGAAATATATCCTGTTCTGGGCGTTGACGTGCAGGAAATGGATGGTGGAGCTGCTGTATTGTGTCAATAAAAAACTGAAATTGTTATGAAAGTACTGTTGTTGGGCGAATATAGCAACGTGCATTGGACGTTGGCCGAAGGGCTGCGCGCGTTGGGCCACGAGGTGTGTGTGGCATCCAATGGCGATTTCTGGAAAGATTATCCGCGCGACATATCTTTGGTGCGTGACATTCGTTCTAAATTCGGCACGTTGGCATATCTGTCAAAAGTCGCGGCCGCGTTGCCGCGTATGCGCGGGTATGATGTGGTCCAGTTGATTAATCCGATGTTTCTCGAACTGAAAGCCGAAAGGATAGGACCGATATATAAGTATCTGCGCAGGAATAACGGCAAGGTGTTTCTCGGCGCTTTCGGCATGGATTATTATTGGGTTAATGTCTGCCGGACGACGGACACATTCCGGTATTCGGACTTTAATTTCGGCGGCAAGCTGCGCGATGACGCCATTGCTATGCGGGAGGTAGAAGACTGGATAGGGACGAAAAAAGGAAACCTCAATCAAGCAATCGCTTCCGATTGCGACGGCATAATTGCGGGACTGTATGAATATTATGCTTGTTATCGTCCGTATTTTTCTGAAAAAACGATATTTATACCTTTCCCGATAAATGTTGATAAAATAAAGTTTACGGCACCGCCTGTCGGCGATAAAGTCAAGTTCTTTATCGGCGTGCAAAAGGAGAGGGGCGTGTATAAAGGGACGGATATAATGTTGCGCGCGCTTGAGCGTGTCCATCGGAAGTATCCGGAACGTTGCGAGATTGTGAAAGCCGAATCGGTGCCGTACACGCAGTATTGCACGATGATGGACAACAGCAATGTGCTTCTCGACCAATTGTATTCATATACTCCTGCCATGAACGGCCTGCTCGCCATGGCCAAGGGGCTGGTGCTTGTCGGAGGAGGCGAGGAAGAAAATTATGAGGTGCTTGGCGAGAAAGAAATGAGGCCTATAGTGAACGTCTTGCCTGACGAAGAAGATGTGTACCGGAAACTGGAGCAATTGGTGCTTCGTCCTGAAATGATAGAAAAAATGTCGCGCGACAGCCGACGGTATATCGAGAAATATCACGATTACCGGAAAGTGGCCGGGCGGTATGTTGAATTTTGGAATAATTGTAAATGACATGATACGTTTCCCTAACGCGAAAATAAATCTTGGGTTGTATGTGGAGAGGCGGCGTGACGACGGCTATCACGACATATCTACCGTTTTCTATCCGATTCCTTTGAAGGATGTGGTGGAAGTGGTGAAATCGGAATCCACTGTGCTTAGGACGTATGGCAATCCGGTAGATTGCCCGCCTGAGAAAAATCTGGTGATGAAGGCATACCGGCTGCTTGAGCCGGAGTTCGGATTGCCGCCAGTCGAGATTTGCCTGTATAAGCATATCCCTGACGGTGCCGGATTGGGGGGTGGCTCGAGCGACGCTTCCGCCGTGTTGAAAATACTGAATGATTTGTTTTCACTCGGGCTTGACGATGCGGAGTTGGCGCGCCGCGCCGTCAAGTTGGGGGCGGATTGTCCGTTCTTTGTTTACAACCGGCCGGTTGCCGCGCGGGGCATTGGTGACGTGTTTGAGGATGTAGATGTGGATTTGTCAGGGATGACAGCCGTTGTCGTGAAGCCTGACGTATATGTCTCGACGGCGGAGGCTTACCGTGGGGTGGTGCCTCGTATCCCTGAAATGGATGTGGCGGAGATTGTGCGGCATCCTGTCGGTGAATGGAAGGGGGTGCTTGAAAATGATTTTGAAGCTCACGTATTCGGATTATATCCGCGTTTGCAGGAGATTAAGCAGTCGCTTTACGACTCTGGCGCAGTATATGCGTCCATGTCAGGGTCAGGCTCTGCCATCTATGGGCTTTTCGGTAGTGACATTATGGCAGAAACGTTCGTCTCCCGGAGCCGGGAAAAAAGGATATTCAAGATGGTGTTGTAGGTTGGCGCTTTGAAAATAGGGCATTTGTCGGGGTCTGTCAGTTTGGCAGACTTTTTGCAGGTGCTTTCTTGATAAGTTAATGGATAAATAAAACGATATACAATGTCAGAGAAAGATAATCAGGAAAAGAATTTGGAAGAGAAAGAACCAAAAGAACAAGAAACAGCGCAAGAAGCTGCTGCCACGGAAGAGGAATCAAAAGAGCCGGAATTGAGCGAGGTGGAAAAACTTGCGAAGGATTTGGAGGATGCCAAGGCTGAGCTTGAAAAGCAGAAAAAGGAATATTTGTTTTTGCTTGCCGAATTCGACAATTTCCGTAAGCGTACTTTGAAAGAGAAGTCCGATTTGGTTAAGAACGCCGCCGAGAAAGCTATGCTGGATATTTTGCCTGTAGTCGACGATTTCGAGCGTGCTCTGCAAGCGATGCACGACAGCAGCGATTTGGAAAGCGTCAAGGAGGGTGTGGATTTGATATATAATAAGTTCGTGAAATATCTTGAAAATAATGGAGTAAAGGCAATTGATTCGAACAATGCCGACTTCAACACAGAATTTCACGAGGCTGTCACCACATTCCCGGCATCTGACGAAAGTCTGAAAGGCAAGGTTATTGATACTGTGCAAAAGGGTTATATGATTAACGACAAGGTTTTGCGTCATAGCAAGGTAGTTGTCGGACAGTAAAAAAAGAGGGAGTTGAGAGTATGAGCGGTACAAAAAGAGATTATTATGAGGTACTTGGTGTCGCTAAGACCGCAAGTGCCGATGAAATAAAGAAAGCCTATCGTAAATTGGCTATTAAATATCATCCGGACCGCAATCCGGGGGATAAGGAAGCCGAGGAAAAATTCAAGGAGGCGGCCGAGGCTTACGATGTGCTTAGCAATCCCGACAAGCGTGCCCGCTATGACCAGTTCGGTCATAATATGGGTCCGCAAGGTTTTGGCGGTGGCTACAGCGGCGGAGGCATGTCGATGGAAGACATATTTGCCAATTTCGGTGACATATTCGAGAATATGGGCGGATTTGGCGGCTTCGGCGGCTTCGGCGGCGGCAGCCGTGCGCGCCGTGCGGCATCGCGCGGGAGCGATTTACGCATCAATGTGAAAGTGACGCTGAAGGATGTCGTCCATGGGGTGACTAAGAAATTCAAGATAAATCATCTTGTGGCTTGCGGCGAATGTCATGGAACAGGCGCGAAAAACGGAAATTCCTATAAGACTTGTACTACCTGCCACGGTACCGGTATGGTGACACGTGTGCAGCAGACATTCCTCGGACAGATGCAAACGCAGTCGGTTTGCCCTGACTGCCATGGGGAAGGTAAGATTATAACAGATCCGTGCGGACATTGCCATGGTGAAGGTGTGGAACGCAAGGAAGAGATTGTGGAGATAAACATACCTGCCGGGGTGAGTGATGGCATGACTCTGAAAATGAGTGGTAAGGGTAATGCTGCACGTAGAGGCGGCGTAAGCGGCGATTTGCTGATTTATGTGACCGAGGAGCGTGACCCGGAATTGATACGTGACGGTAATGATATCACTTATAACCTTATGCTTGATTTCCCGACGGCTGTGCTTGGCGGCAAGGTAGAAGTGCCTACCGTTGACGGACGTGCCCGTATCACCATCGAGCCGGGTACGCAATCCGGCAAGATATTGCGGTTGAGAGGCAAGGGCATCCCTTCGCTTGAGCGTGGCGGAACGGTTGGCGATGAGTTGGTCAATGTGATGATTTACACTCCGGAGCATCTTACCGCAGAGGAACGCGCTGCTGTCGAGAAATTGCGTGACTCTCATAATGTGAAGCCGACGGAAGACGCGAAGACAAGGATATTCTCCCGTTTGCGGCATATCTTTGATTAATGTCTTGACGAGAGCAAATAATATAAGGCGGGAATAGCTGTTTCAACTGTTCCCGCCTTATGTTTTTACCGGATGATTCGGCTCAGTATTTCAGGCATGCCTGTCATGTCGCATTTGACAGATGCTATAATCTGTTTTCCCTGATCGGTAAGGGAAAAATACATTTGCCTTTTGTCGTAATTGCCTATTGTCCGCAGTATATATCCTTTGCTTTCTACGGATTTAATCACTTTTGAGGTGTTGGAGTGGGTCAGTCCGAGCAAGTTGCCGAGCTCGGCCGCCGACAATTTGCTGCTTTTCTTGAGCGAGCACAATACCATGCCCTCGTTGAGGCTTATCCCGTAACGCTTCTCAAAAGCCGATTCAAATTGTGCTATGGAACGCTGTAAATCACGTATTTTGCATAACATTTCCTCGTCGTTTGCCATTTCTTTGTCAGATGAAAAGGTTTACGTTTGCGTTATCGGCACGTTGCATATATGTGGCTACTCCCCCGATTGTCACATTGTCGAGCAATTCTTCACGCTTAACCCCCATTACGTCCATCGACATTTGGCAGGCTATGAATTCCACTCCATTGTCTATTGCCTGTTGCCGCAGGCTTTCCAATGTGTCGATTCCTTTGCTTTTCATAATGTGGCGCATCATGCGGCTGCCCAAGCCGAACATGTTCATTTTTGACAGTTTCAGCTTTTTGGAACTGGATGGGAGCATCATACCGAACATTTTCCCGAATATGTCTTTGTCAGCTTTCGGCTTGTATTCTTTTTTTATTACGTTCAGCCCCCAGAATGTGAAGAATATCGACGTTTTTTGTCCGGTGGCCGCTGCCCCGTTTGCCAGTACGAATGTAGCGAGCGCTTTGTCCAAATCGTCGCTGAACATTATCAGTGTCTTGCCTTTGTTCGCAGTATGCCGTTTGTTGTCCTGTTCATTGTTGTTACCGCCTTTTTCAATTGTCACGGTATATTTTCCTTTTCCCTCAATAATGTTGATGAGACGGTTGCCTGTGGTTCTGCACCATGCGTCTGCGTCGCGGGCGAATCCTGCGTCGGTCGATACGATTTCTATGCGTTTGCCTTCGTCGATGTTGTCGATGGCTTGTTTCACTTTCATTATCGGTCCCGGGCATTGAAGTCCGCATGCGTCAATCTTTATAGTTGAAGTGGCGGGGCTTTCCTCTTCTTTCCGGATTACGGCATTGCCATTTTTGATGGGCGCAGTAGCTGTGGCGTAGGTTTTATACCCGCCTGAAAGGTTCGTTAAGTTGTCGAATCCGAGCCCTGACAGTATGCGGTATGCAAGATAGCCTCTGAGCCCGACGGCGCAGAAGATAATTATTTCTTTGTCCTTCGGGAGTTCGTTGCAGCGTTCACGCAAATCGTCGAGCGGGATGTTGATTGCTCCTTCTATAGTGCCGAACGAGAATTCCTCTTTAGTTCTCACGTCGAGCAAGACAATGCCGTTTCTGTCTTTTCCTGCCAGTTGCCGCCACGTGATAGCTCTCATTGTCCCGTTGATTATGTTGCCTGCCACATATCCGGCAATTGCTATTGGGTCTTTGGCGGAGGAGAAAGGCGGCGCATAGCAATGTTCTGTCTCTATCAGGTCGTAGATTGTGCCTTTGTGTTTTATTACCATCGCTATCTGGTCGATGCGTTTGTCCACGCCTTCATAGCCTACGGCTTGCGCCCCGTACAGCTTCCCGCTTTCCGGGTCGAATGTGAGCTTGATGGTGATTGGCATGGCGCCGGGATAGTATCCTGCATGCGAGCTTGAGTGGGTTGTCGAGCTTGCATATTTTATCCCGGCTTGTTTGAGCCGTTTTGCGGCAAGTCCGGTAGAGGCTACTGTCATGTCGAACACTTTCGCTATCGAAGTGGCTATTGCTCCTTCGTATTTCTGCACATTCCCTTTCACCATATTGTCGGCAACTATCCTGCCTTGTCTGTTTGCCGGATTGGCAAGATAGTTCAGATAAGGCTCTCCTGTTATCGGGTTCGGGTATTCTATGGCGTCGCCTACGGCATATATGCCGCCGACAGATGTCTCAAGATATTCGTTTACTCTGATTCCTCCTGTCTTGCCTAAGGCTATCCCTGCTGTTTTTGCGAGTGCCGTCTCCGGTCTTACTCCTATCGACAATACTACCATGTCGGTAGTGACGTTGCTGCCGTCGGTGAGTGTCAGTATGAGTCGCTCATCATTACTGCTGAAGCTCTTCACTCCGGTACCGAGTATCAGCCTTACGTCTTTTTGCGAAAGATGCTGGTGTATGTGCGAGGCTATGGAATAATCTACCGGAGCCATGACTTGCGGCCCCATTTCGATGATTGTGACTTCTGCTCCTGCGTGGTGCAGGTTCTCTGCCATTTCGAGCCCTATGAATCCCCCGCCGACCACTACGGCTTTTTTTATGTTGTTTTGTGCAATGTATGATTTGATTCTGTCAGTGTCGTCTACATTGCGGAGCGTGAATATGCCTTTGCTGCCGATTCCATCCAGCGGAGGGCGTACGGGCGACGCTCCGGGCGACAGTAGCAGCTTGTCATAGCTTTCTGTGTATTCGGAGCCGTCTGCGCGGCGTATTGTCACGGTTTTTGACTCCGGATTGATGTTTATTGCCTCGTTTTCTGTGCGTACGTCTATTTTAAAACGTTTGCCGAATGATTCAGGCGTTTGGACGAACAGCCTTTGGCGGTCGTTGATTGTCCCTCCTATGTAGTAGGGAAGCCCGCAATTGGCGTATGATATGTATTTGCCTTTTTCTAACAGGATGATTTCCGCGTGTTCGTCTATCCTTCTGATTCTTGCTGCGGCTGTCGCTCCACCGGCGACACCGCCAATGATGAGATGTTTCATATTATGTATGTTTTTGTTTCCTATGGAAAATATTTCCAATGCAAAAATATATCCTGTTTCTGGATAAAACAAATTTTTATGAGCGATTTTGCTAATTTTTTGTTTTCTAATGAGATAATTTGAATTGCTGTAAATTGTTTTGGTGATTATAGTAAAATACATTACTTTTGTGCTGTAAAGCATACTTTTATAGCAATATATTGTTGACATGATTTCAAGAGACGCGTTAGAAAAAGTCATTAAAGAAGACCTTGCAGGGATTTGGAATGTTCTTACGCCTGAGGATAAACGTATTGTCTTGGAAAATTTTACGTTGCACAATTATAAGCGTAACCAGATAATATATGCCGAAAAAGAAACCCCTGAATTTTTGTGGTGTCTGATAAAGGGCAAAGTGAAAAAATATAAGGAGGGAATAGGAGGCAGGCAGCAGATTATCCGTCTTATCCGTCCTGTGCAGTACTTCGGGCATCGTGCTTACTTTGCCAACGAGCCGTATGTATCCGGTGCGATAGCGATGGAGGCTTCCGTTGTCGGTACGATACCGATGAAAGTAGTGTCGGAGCTTATCGACGGCAACCGCCAGTTGGCATGGTTTTTTATCCACGAGCTGTCGCATAATCTCGGTCGTTCGGATGCTAAAATTGTTAATCTTACACAGAAACATATACGTGGACGTCTGGCAGAGGCGTTGGTAATGCTTATCGACAGCTATGGATTCGAGGACGATGGCGAGACTTTGAATATTTATATGTCGCGCGAGGATCTCGCAAATTTGTCGAATATGACAACATCCAATGCCATCCGTACGTTGTCGGCTTTTGTCAACGAGCATATAATATTGGTCGACGGACGTCGTGTCAAGATATTGAATGAGGCTGCTTTGCGTAAAATCAGCAAGTTCGGATAGGAAATAGCTATAACAAGTATGTTTACTGCTGGGAAGCTGCGTCAGGAAAATATTGCGGAATATTTGCTTTATATGTGGCAGGTAGAGGATTTGATACGTGCCTGCGGTATGGATATTGAAAGGATAAAATCGTCGGTGGTTGAACCGTTGCCTTTGGATGCAGGGCAGAAGCAGGAATTGCTGCAATGGTATGCCGAGCTTATAGATATGATGCGTTTGGAAGGTGTGTCTGGACGCGGACATCTGCAGATTAATAAGAATGTGCTAATCCAGTTGACGGATTTGCATCTTATGCTCTTGAAAAGCGTGAAATATCCTGAATATGCAGCAGAATTCTACCGCACGTTGCCTATCATTGTCGAACTTAGGGCTAAATCCGGCGAGGAAAAGCCCGGGGAGATAGAGGCTTGTTTCAATGCTTTGTACGGGATGCTGGTGATGCGCTTGCAGAAGCGTGCCATCACGGAGGAGACACAGAAGGCGATGGCACAGATTTCACGGTTTGTGTCGATGCTCGCTACTTATTATCATAAAGACAAGAAAGAGCCTCTTTTCGGGAAAGAGGATTACGATAATCTATAGTTTGAAATTTAAAGACATATACAGACGTGGCAAGTTTGGAAGAAGAAATAAAGCGTAGGCGCACATTCGCCATTATCAGTCACCCGGATGCGGGTAAAACGACTTTGACAGAGAAACTGTTGTTGTTTGGTGGTGCAATTCACGTTGCAGGGGCGGTAAAATCCAATAAAATTAAAAAGACCGCCACGTCCGACTGGATGGAGATAGAGAAGCAACGCGGAATATCGGTGGCTACGTCCGTGATGGGATTCAATTACGGCGATTATAAGATAAATATTCTCGACACGCCCGGTCACCAAGATTTTGCGGAGGACACTTACCGCACGCTTACGGCCGTCGACAGTGTAATTATTGTAGTCGATGTGGCCAAGGGAGTAGAGCAGCAGACCCGGAAACTGATGGAAGTGTGCCGTATGCGCAACACTCCTGTCATAATTTTTGTAAACAAGCTCGACCGAGAGGGGCGCGACCCGTTCGACATTCTCGACGAGCTTGAGTCCGAATTGAAGATTAAAGTGCGTCCTTTGAGCTGGCCGATTAATATAGGCGCGAAATTCAAGGGAGTATATAACATATATGAGCATAGCCTCGACTTGTTTACTCCTAACAAACAGAAAGTGACGGAGCGTGTGGAAATAGATGATTTGTCTGACCCTGCAATAGATGCCAATGTCGGGGCAGAGGATGCCGGGCAGTTGCGCAATGATTTGGAACTGATAGAAGGTGTGTATCCGGAATTCAGTGAGGATGATTATTTGAAAGGTGAGGTTGCCCCGGTGTTTTTCGGGTCGGCGTTGAATACGTTCGGGGTTAAGGAATTGCTCGACTGTTTTGTGAAGATAGCTCCGTCGCCCAAGCCTGTTCAGGCAGAGGAGCGCGTTGTCCGTCCTGAAGAACCGGCTTTCACGGGATTCGTTTTCAAGATTCACGCGAATATGGACCCTAACCATCGCAGTTGCATAGCGTTTGTGAAAGTATGCTCCGGGAAGTTCGAGCGTAATGTCAATTATAAGCATGTCCGTTCCGGCAAGATGATGCGCTTTGCCGCTCCTACGGCTTTTATGGCGCAGAAGAAATCGGTTGTCGATGAGGCTTACCCCGGCGATATCGTGGGCATTCCCGATACTGGCAATTTCAAAATCGGCGACACTTTGACTTCCGGCGAGGAATTGCATTTCAAGGGATTGCCGAGTTTCTCTCCTGAGATGTTCAAATATATAGAGAACACTGACCCGATGAAAACAAAGCAGCTTAATAAGGGTATAGAGCAGCTTATGGATGAGGGCGTGGCGCAGTTGTTCGTCAATCAGTTCAATGGCAGGAAGATAATAGGAACAGTCGGGCAGTTGCAGTTCGAGGTCATCCAGTACCGTCTGCTGCACGAATATGGTGCGCAGTGCCGCTGGGAGCCGATAAGCCTTTACAAGGCTTGCTGGATTGAAAGCGACGATGCCGATGCTTTGGAGGCGTTCAAGAAGCGTAAGCATCAGTTTATGGCGGTAGACCGCGAGGGACGTGACGTGTTTCTTGCAGATTCCAACTATGTGCTTCAGATGGCGCAGACCGATTTTCCGAAGATACGCTTCCATTTCACGTCGGAATTTTAAAATTTAAATATTATGAAAAAATCATTGTTTCTTGCAGTTGTACTGCTTTTGTCGTCATTCGTTGGCGTCAGTGCCAAGGATTGGGCTTTTTTCTCACGTTATGCGGATGAGAATGCGGTGGTTGAAAAATTGCCGGAATCGCAGCGCAGGGTCGTGATGATGGGAAATTCTATTACAAAGATGTGGGCGGAGACCGACACTGCTTTTTTTGTTGACAATGGTTTTATCAGTCGTGGAGTCAGCGGTCAGGTGACGGCACAAATGCTGTTGCGTTTCCGTGCGGATGTTATTGAGTTGCATCCGAAAGTCGTTGTGATACTTGGGGGAACTAATGATATTGCCGGTAATGACGGACTGTATGACGAGGACACCACATTCGGGAATATCGTTTCTATGGTGGAGCTGGCCGAGGCCAACGGTATTGTGCCTGTACTGTCGTCGGTCTTGCCTGTCGTGGAATACCCATGGAACAAGACTGTAACGGATGTGCCGGAAAAAGTTAGAGGCCTTAACCGGAGGATACGCGAGTATGCCGGAAAGAAAAACATTCTGTATGTCGACTATTACCGGCTGATGCAGCGCGATGGCGCGTTGATACCTGAATACACATTCGACGGTGTCCATCCTACGGCCGCCGGCTACGAGGTGATGGAGTCGCTCCTCATTCCCGCCTTGCAGGAATTGCTGCGATAAGTTGTTTTGTCAGGGTCGGCGTGTGACATTTTGTCAGATTTTCTTCAATATGGTTTTGGCACAGATTGTGCTATGTAGAGAGGTGTCGGATTCGCTCCGGCATTGTTAAACGAATTGTAAAAATAAACATAAAATTATTAGCTATGACAATCAAACCATTGGCTGACCGCGTTCTTGTAGAGCCGGCAGCAGCTGAAGAAAAGACAGTCGGCGGAATCATAATTCCGGATACAGCGAAAGAAAAACCGTTGCAGGGTAAGGTGCTTGCAGTGGGTAACGGTACTAAGGACGAGGAAATGGTCGTAAAAGAAGGCGATACAGTGCTTTATGGCAAATATGCCGGTACGGAGCTTGAATATGAAGGCAAGAAGTACTTGGTAATGCGCCAGAATGACATTTTGGCAATTCTCGGATAATCAATCACAACAATTAAAATTCTACTACAATGGCTAAAGAGATAAAATTCAATATTAAGGCTCGCGAAGAGCTTAAGAAAGGCGTCGACGAATTGGCTGACGCAGTTAAGGTGACACTTGGCCCGAAAGGACGTAACGTAATCATCGAAAAGAAGTTCGGCGCTCCGCACATCACTAAGGACGGTGTGACAGTGGCTAAGGAAGTAGAGTTGGAAGATCCGTTCCAGAATATGGGCGCGCAGCTTGTCAAGGAAGTTGCTTCCAAGACTGGCGACGATGCCGGTGACGGTACGACTACCGCTACTGTCCTTGCGCAGTCTATCATCAACGTAGGTTTGAAGAACGTTGCGGCCGGTGCAAATCCTATCGACTTGAAGCGTGGTATCGACAAGGCTGTTGCTAAAGTTGTCGAGGGTATCAAGGCTCAGTCTCAGGAGGTCGATGACGATATGGCAAAGATTGAGAATGTTGCCCGCGTTTCTGCGAACAACGATGCTGAAATCGGTCAGCTTATCGCAGAGGCTATGCGCAAGGTTAAGAAAGAAGGCGTAATCACGATAGAGGAAGCTAAGGGTACTGACACTACCGTCAAGGTGGTTGAAGGTATGCAGTTCGACCGTGGTTATATTTCTCCGTATTTCGTGACCAACACAGAAAAGATGGAATGCGAGATGGAGAATCCGTATATACTTATCTTCGACAAGAAGATTTCCGTATTGAAGGATATGCTTCCTATTCTTGAGGCTGCCGCACAGAGCGGGCGTCCGTTGCTCATCATCGCAGAGGACGTTGATAGCGAGGCATTGGCTACGTTGGTTGTCAACCGTCTGCGTGGCTCGTTGAAGATTTGCGCTGTCAAGGCTCCGGGCTTCGGCGACCGTCGTAAGGAAATGCTTGAGGACATCGCAGTGTTGACTGGTGGTGTGGTTGTTTCCGAGGAGAAAGGCTTGAAGCTTGATATGGCTACAATCGATATGCTTGGTACTGCCGACAAGGTGACTGTCGACAAGGAGAACACTACAATAGTCAACGGTCACGGCGACAAGCAATTGCTTGCTGACCGTGTGGCTCAAATCAAGGCTCAAATCGAGAAGACAACTTCTGATTACGACCGCGAGAAACTTCACGAGCGTCTTGCCAAACTCGCCGGTGGTGTTGCCGTGCTTTATGTAGGTGCTCCGTCTGAGGTTGAGATGAAGGAGAAGAAAGACCGTGTCGACGACGCTTTGAGTGCAACACGTGCGGCTGTGGCCGAAGGTATCGTTCCGGGTGGCGGTGTGGCTTACATCCGTTGCGTAGAGTCGCTTGAGAATCTTCAGGGCGATAACGATGACGAGAACACAGGTATCCAAATCGTTAAGCGTGCCATCGAGGAACCGTTGCGCCAGATTGTTGCAAATGCCGGCTTGGAAGGTGCAATCATCGTTCAAAAGGTTAAGGACGGCAAGGGCGACTACGGTTACAACGCCCGTACCGACAAGTTCGAGAACTTCTTCGAGAGCGGCGTGATTGACCCGGCTAAGGTTACACGTGTGGCTTTGGAAAATGCGGCTTCAATCGCCGGTATGTTCCTCACCACTGAATGTGTAATCTCCGAGAAGAAAGAAGAAAATGCAGGTGCTGCAATGCCTAATCCCGGAATGGGAGGAATGGGCGGCATGATGTAAAAAGACATAATGCTTGGATGCGAAAAGCGGGATTCATTTGGATTCCGCTTTTTGTTTTTTCAGAAAGTAAAGAAATCCGTATTTTTGCAAAAAATTTGGTTATGAGTACTTTTTCAAGATTATTTTGGGTTTTGTTGCCGCTTTTGTTGCCGCAACTTTTGTTTTCACAAGATAAAAAAGATTTCGGGTTCAAGTTTTATGGGCAGGTACGTGCCGATTTGTTCTACAACAGCCGCAGCAATTCCGAGACGGTTGACGGTTTGTTCTATATGTATCCTAAAGACCATTCATACGATGCCGACGGCAATGATTTGAATGCCAAGCCCGACGGAAGTCTTTACACTATGTATTCCCGGCTTGGTATCGATGTCACCGGTCCGGAGATTGGCAATGGCATAACTACTTCGGCGAAAGTGGAGGTGGATTTCCGCGGCGGAGGAACTAATTATTATATGATACGTCTGCGTCAGGCTTATTTCAATCTTGGTTTCGGCAGGTCGTCGTTGCTCGTGGGGCAGACGTGGCATCCTTTTTATGGCGATGTCGCTCCCGACATTCTCAACCTGAACATGGGCGCGCCGTTCCAGCCGTTCAGCCGTGCCCCGCAGGTGCGCTATATGTATGCAAACCGCAACTTCCAGTTGAAAGCCACGGCATTGTGGCAGTCGCAATATCTGTCGGTAGGCCCGTCGTCAAATCAGGCAGGTGTCACATCTACACAGAAAAGCCAAAATTTCATCAAGAACAGTTGCGTGCCGGAACTTGCTTTGAACCTTGATTATAAAGGTAGCGGATGGATAGCCGGGGCAGGTGTGGACATGACCTCGATAGTGCCCCGTACGCAATCTGAATATGAGGGGGATGTATATAAGGTAAAAGAACGCATAACTACGGTATCGGCTGAGGCGCACGTGAAATATTCCGGCAATGATTGGCTTGTGGCTGCAAAATCCGTGTTGGGTTCTAACTTCACGCAGGCAAGCGGGGTGGGCGGCTACGGCATAAGGAGTGTTGATGCCCGGACCGGTGAGCAGGAATATTCTCCGGTGCGCGTATCGTCGACGTGGCTCAACGTCGCATACGGTAAGAAATTCCGTCCGGGAGTATTTGTAGGCTATCTGAAAAACCTCGGGGCTTCGGATGATGTGTCAGGCGTGCTTGGCACGGGCATTGGCGACGGTCTCGACCAGCTTGTTTCTGCCTCGGCCGAGTTGACATATAATTTGCCTCATTGGAAATTCGGTGTGGAATATATGGCAAGCACGGCATGGTATGGCAGCCTTATGCAGGATGCACGGATTGAAAATACGCATTCCGTGACTAACCATAGGGTGGTGTTCACGGCATTGTTCCAGTTCTGATTTAGTTATTGTAATTTGTAAAAGCGGACAGTTGTGCCGTTTACCGGCAGATTGATGGAAAGTATGCCTTCGGAAAAAGTGGCATATCCCTCGTCCTCGATTATTTCTTTTTGAGAGTCAATCCATTGCAGGTTGTAATTGTCAATGAAAGGGGTGCTTTCCAGTACTCCTTTTGTCATATATGGTTTCCACAAATGCGGCATTGTTATCGCTCCTGAAATGTATAATATGCGGTATCGGCTTTTTTCTTTTACTATTGCGATTGTGTATTTTCCGCCCAGCCGCATTTTGTTTTCATCCATTTTGCGGTCCAAATATTTCCAGTAGCCTTCTATCAGGTCGTTGCTCTTGTGGAATATGGAGTCTAATTCCGTTTTTGTGTAATTGGTGGAATAAAGTGATTCTTTGACCGGCTTTGAGGAAAATTGTATGCGTTTGATTGTCAGTTTGCTGCCTTTGCCGGCAAAATAGCCTATATCTGTGCTGTCTCCGAATGTGGCATTTGGGATTTCAACGATTTTTTGCAGATGCCTGTGTCCGGCTTCTATTGTCATCGTTTTTCCGTCAAATAGCAGTTTAAACGTATTATAGCTTTCTTCGTCGCCGTCGTTTTGGGCAATGTCAAAAGTTCTTACACTTTCTTTATCGCCATTGTGCATCCTGAATATTTCGACTTTTAGTGACTGTTGGTTTGTTATGTCGTCATAATAGCTGCTGTTTGTGGGTGTTATTTCTATTCCTTCGTAATTCTCATTGTCTTTATAATTCCAAATGATGCCATAAGAGTGCTGTTGCAGGCTGTTCAGAAATCTGTTCCCGCTTTTTCTGCCGGAACTTTTAAGGCGTATTGTGTACGTGAATTCTTTTTCTTTTGTGTCGAATTTTGAAGTTTCGATTATTTTGTTGTCGTTCGGATTGTTGATTATGATGCATCCTGATTGGGAATCGGCATATTTAGAGAACCCATCGAATCCGGTCAGGAAGTCCCGGTAAACATTTCCCCCGAAAAGGGAGATATAAGTTGCTATTGCGAGCAGTGTGAAGAAAATGCGCATACTGATTCCTTTTGTCACAAAAATACTGAATATTGCAATTTCCTGCAATTTTTTCTTTTGTGATAGACAAAAAAGAGAGGATGCATTCCACCCTCTCTATTGTTTTGTCGTGCGGACGGCTATTTGACGATTAATTTAGCAGTTTGTGTGTTGTCGTCGTAGTTGACTTTTATGATATACATGCCATTCATGCCGTCGGTCGGTATGTTGATGTTGCTTTTGCATTCGGTACTGAATATTGTTGCTCCACTGATGCTGTAAACGCTGACATTTGCTTCTCCGTCGACATTGATTGTTACGGTTTCGCCGGAATTTACAGGGTTGGGAAAAATAGTTGCCGTATTGCCGTCAGATTCTATTGAACTTACAGAGCCGTAGTTGCTGTTATAGCAAGCCTCGAAGGCGGGTACCTGAATCTCGAAAGCCTCATCTTTAGCCGAAGCGCCCATATTCAGCCTGAAGCTGTTTATAGTGATTGGGTATATTCCAATATCTTCGGTGTCGCACCAGTCACTTAGATGTGCAATCAGGATGGATTCTGTATTGGTAGGTAGTTCTTCTTCCGTTATTACCCATGGCGATACGACTTTGCCAAGGGCGTTTGATGCCGTCATGGAAATGCCTTTGACAATAGCATTTCCGGGATTTATTCTGATTCTAAAAGATTCAGGGAGACTCCATATCTTTGTGGAGTTGTCCAGCGAGATGTAAGCTCCTCGACTGGAACCGTTGCCTGTATATTTGAGTTTGAATCCGTTTTCGATTTCCTCGATGGTAAGATCTGTACCTCCGAGTTGTTTGAGGATCCATTCTTTTGGAAATACATGGTATACAGGCATATAGGTGCTTTCTGGAATTTCGACAGTGACTTTTGCCGTCCCTATAAAATTTCCGATAGTTCCTGTAATAGTTGTAGTGCCGTTTGCTGCTCCTTTGATAATTCCTGTGGATTCCCCTATTTCAACTATGTCAGAGTTTGCACTTGTCCATGAGAGTGCCTCAGGATTGATGGGCATGATGTTTTCACTTACTTGTGCATTTACTTCCATCGGGTATTCTCGCTTGTTGTCAATCAAAATATTTTGAAGCCGGAAGCTTACGTCGTCGCTTTCTTCTACAGTCACTGCGATGGATGTAGACAGGTCGTTGTACGAGGCTTTGAGAGCATGCAGACCTTCACCTGTCGCATAGAATGTTTTGCCTTCATTTGTGATTTCGCCGAGCTCCGGTTCGCAACTGAGCGTCACTCCTTGGACATCTGTATCAATGAGTACACCGTATTGGTTGTATCCGTAGAACACAGGTGTATATATTCCGTATTTCGGGCAGACCATAGCCCATTCCCGGAACTTTATTTCGGCTATCGTATTGTCATTGGGAACATTTGCCACGGCAAACATACCGCTTGCAACCGCTCTTTCACTACCGTCACTGCAATTGTTGCGCAGCCCTAACGCTTCAGTGTATAATGTGGAAGAGCCGCCGCCGTCAACGTTGATGGCATCGCTTGCTCCGGCATAGCGCATCATATCTGCCAGTTCTTTCGTATGTACTCCTGAGGATATTGGTGAGCGTCCGTCGATAACCATCATAATCATTTCCGTCTTGTCCTCATTGTAGCCTAAGCTGCTGCGGGGATGGCGCGCTGAAGCATCGCCGCGATCGCCTTCGCTTTCTTTTGTCACTCCGTTTTCAAGAATCCAAGGATTACCGGTTGCCAACTGTGTTGGTATTACAGATGTCGCGTCCGTCTTGTCTGTTTCCAATGTGGCTGTAACATTTGCTGTGAGGGTCACCTTATCACCGATTTTCAGGTTCTTCACGAAATCTATTGTGCTGCCGCGGCCTACAATGGCATATTGTCCATCAGGAATATCCCGGTTGCCGGTTGTAGTTACATCGGAGACAATTTCCAAAGTCAGAGGCTTTCCTGCTTGAATGAAATCGCCTTCTACTGCTTTGGCCAGCACTTCCGCACAATTTCCGTTAAGGCTGGCTTGGTTTATCGTCCCGAAGAATTTAGGGGTGTACAGCGAAATTGCGTCGTTTGCCGCAGAGTTGTTGACGACTGAGAATTTCACTGTCTGGTCGCCGCAAGTTGCCGTGCCGTTTTGGAAAGATATGCCTCCTATGAATGGCACTCCTTTTTCATCTATGAAGAATGTAGGCCAATTGCTGGCTGTCTCGGCTGTCTTGTAGATTTCTCCTCCGGCAATCGAAGCACTTACCGGTGAGCCTACCATAGAGACTCCATTAGAAGCATTCCCGCTTGTTACGAAAAAGTCGGTGTTGATTCCTACGAAGTAATTTTTTGTAGAGGTGGAATGGCTTTGTGCCATATTGCTTACTCTTCCACCTCCCGACAGTTTGTCATTGGCAACAATGGCTTCAATGTCTACGTTGGGATTCTTCTCGTCGTCAATGTTCACTGTGAGGTAGAATACCCGTAGTTGTTGGCTTGCATTTGTCTTGTTTATCAGATGCAGTGATGTTTGGGTTGTACCCGGGCCGACCTGTGCGTGGAACAATGTGTCGACGCTGAATTCAACGCCGCTTAGCGTGACTTCATTTTTGTTTTCTTGCGCATTGGCCGATGATGCAAGTAGCGCTGTTGAAATGAATAGCGCATACCCTGTGGAAAGTAGTTTTTTTCTCATAGTTAAATAATGGTTGCGTTAGTATAGTTAGTAGGTTTTATTGCACCAAAAATAGGAATAGTTTTCCGAATAAAAAACCTCGGAATCGAAAAAGTTGTGCAAGATTGTTAAGAATGGTTGGTTTTAAGGCGTCTGCTTATTTATTAAGCCCGCCGGCACGGTTTTCGTCGATAGGGAATATTCCTGACGGTTTATTGATAATATATGTTGTCATCCGCTCATTGGATGTAAATCCGTACCCTTCTATTATCCGGTCGCTTTTTTCGATATGTATGAATGAGTCGGAATATACTTTGTGCAATGATTGCGACCAAAATAATTGTTCCGTCAGAATAAGTTCTTTCTTGACATTGCTGATTCTTACGTTTCCGTCAAGCCTCCATAGCTTGTCGCGCTTGAAATATGTGGCCGAGTCGCATTCGATATGCGCTTCTGTCTTGAACTTGTCATCTAATTTCTCAAGGTACAGTCCCGTCGGGAATTTCCAAACCGGGGTTTTTGCTTCGTCGTAGACAATCCACAGCTTTGATGTAATCCGGTATTTTGTCATGCCGGAATCGCTGATTAGTGTGGTCACGTCTTTTGTGACCATCGTTGGCATGCTGTCGGGGTCGATAGCTGTGGCAATGACATTATCCGTCTTTTTCTTGCCACATCCTGAAAGCATGCCTGAAATTATGGCAATGGCCATTACTATGTTGAAAAGACTGCGCATCCGCTTTTCTGTTTGAAAAAGATTTTATCTTATCTTGTCTTGCCAGAATGCGAACTCGTTGAAGTTTACACCGATTGTTACGTTGAAATAATTTTCAGATACGAGGTTTGATGCCGGATAGGACGAACGCCGTTTGTATTCAAGGCCGAGGTTTATTATCGTCTTCGTTCCTAATGTCGGTAGCCCGAAACCGATGGTAGCGCCGTATTCGCGTGTGTGGTTGTCGCCGACCATTATGTAGTCGCGGGTGTAATACGCCCCAAAGCGGTAAGCTATCCTCTGGAAATAGTTGCCTCTTGTCTTAGGTGCGAATTGCATGCCGAGTGCGGTTTTCCAACGGTCGTCGAATTTTGTGACTTCCGATACCATATTCCCATCTTCGTCGCGCAATTGTCCGAATTTGGCTTTGCTCCATTCCTGATATGTGAAGTCTCCTTCTACGGTCAGCCGGTCGTCGTAGGTGTAGCTCAAACCTACGCCGTAGGAATTAGGCTTAGTGTATTCTCCGTTCATACGCATATAGGCGATGGTGTCAGGCTCGCTGTCTTGCGTTATGTCGTAGTTCGTTCCCCATGTCTTGCCGTGGAAGTCTTTTTTAGGCGAATATGTGGCGCCGATGGTGAATTTGTGCAATTGCCGGAATTCTTTTGTGTATTGTACGCCTAATAAAATATTCCAGTCGCGTATTTCCATCGACTGCTCGAACAAAGTGTTAGCAGTTCCGTTTTCACTGTCTATGATGTATGAGTCGTTTACTATTGTTCCGAATTGATAAGCCACGTTGGCTCCGATGGTGAATCCTTTGAACGGCCGCCCGCTGACTCCGGCATAAAGTTCGTTCAGTCCGCCTGTTCCGGTGAATGATGTCGTGCCGGTAGGATTGCCTTCGCTGTCGTTAATTTCCCCTCCGAACGAATATCCGACTGACGAGAATGGCACAAGTCCTATGCTGCCGCCCATATATTTACCTATGGGGAATTGCATAGTCAGATAGTCCAGACCTCCGCCGAACGATTTGCCGGTGCTGTTGCCCTCTTTCGACCATAGGCGTGTCAGGTCTACGCCGATGTCCCATAACAGGGTGAGGGAGTCTATGCCGGCGTATGAGGCTGGGTTCATCACATTGATTTGTCGTCCGCCTGTCATGGCTATGCCGACACCGCCCATACTGCGTTGCATGCTTGTAGCGTAGTCCTTTACCATTCCATATCCGAATTTCGAATACGGTGATTGCTCGTTTTGTGCGGTGGCCGGCATTGCGATTGCAATTGACAGCGCAAATGCCGTGATTAGTTTCTTATAGCAATTCATTATATTTCAATATTCTGTTTAATCCTAATGTTACTAAATTGTCGTTTATTTCAACATTATTGCTGATTTCAAGCCGTTTGGCGATTATTCCGCTGTCGCCGCCTGTCAGCATCACTGGCAAATCGTCGCCGTAAGTCGCCGACAGTCTTTTTGCCATATATGTCACTTCGGCGACTACTCCTAACACTACTCCCGCCCTTATGGCCGTGGGTGTGTCGTATCCGGTCATTGGCACGTCTCCGTTGGCATCAACCAGTGGCAATTGCGCGCAGTAATGCGACAATGCTTCGAACCGTGTGTTTATGCCCGGTGCGATATTGCCTCCGCGGAAATGGCCGTCAGCAGTTACCACATCGTAGGTTATTGCTGTGCCGGAATCCACAACCAGCATATTTCTGCCGGGGTGGCAGCCTATTGCGCCAACCGCTACAGCTATGCGGTCATGCCCGAGTGTATGCGGTGTGGCGTAGTCTATCTTTATCGGTAGCGGCAGATTCTCGTCCACCACATAGCATTTTATATTTTTCGCTTTCAACAGCTCTATTATTTCATTGTGGTTTCCAACCACAGATGAATAAATAGCGGATGCTGTGTGAAAACGTTTTGTCAAATCGTCCAAAGCAGCCACTGTCAGTAGGTCGTGGCGTTCGGCTGCGACTATCTTTTCATCGTCGAAGATTGACAGCTTCGTTGATGAGTTGCCCTGATCGATAGCTAATCTTAATTTCATTTGTCCGGCAAAAATACTAAATACGCGCCAATTAACCGCTTTTCTTTTCGATGATTTGCAAGTTGCTGCGGCTTTTTTGCGTATTTTATCGACAATCTGTGTTCGTTAAACTTTTATTTGTCTGTCTGTTTACCTTTACCGGCTGCTTTTTTCAGTTGGTAAGGAATCATGAATGATGTATATACTTGGAGTGCTGCTCCTGCCAGCAGGAAAGCTATCCAGTTGCCGGGATGGTAAGGGTCGCTTACACGGAAATAAGCCGATACCAAGTAGCACATTGCCGACCAGAATTCTATGTGCCGTAGTCTGCGCACGCGCAATGGCATCGATTTGTCTTTTCTGTAGCCGGCACGTTGCAAGATTCTTGACAGCACGGCAAGTATCGCTCCTGCCACATATACATATATCATCCATTCTCCTTCAATGTCGAGCAGCGGAAGGAAAGCCGGAACGAAAAGCATCAGCAACGCTAATGATAATATCAGGTCTAAAGTGGTGTCATTTAAAAATTTGTTCATATCTCTATCTTATTTTTCTTTTACAATGTAGACATCCTCATTGTCGCGTTTCATAAAATATTCTTCCCTTACGATTTTTTCCAGTGTCTCAGGGTCGGAATTTAAATCGTGTAATTTCTTCTCGTATATTTTGAAGGAATCGCGGGTGGCCGCTATCTGCATTTTCAGATCTTTTATCTCTGAATCGTATTTGATTATCTTTAGATAATTGTATTCGGATATGCACGTGATGTATACTCCGAATATAATTACGACGGCTATGCAGATGTTGATTCTTGTGAATATCTTTTTGCTTTTCTGGTTCATAATGCCTTTGTTTTTTAGCCGTTGAGCAAATCCGGGCGCAGCTGCCGTGTGCGCTGGAGCGACATTTCGTGTTTCCATTCGTCTATTTTTGCCTGATGGCCCGACAGGAGTACGTCGGGCACACGCCATCCCTTGTATTCTGCCGGGCGGGTGTAGACGGGAGGAGCGAGCAGGTTGTCTTGAAATGAGTCGCTCAGAGCCGATTGTTCGTCGCCTATAGCTCCGGGAATCAGCCGCACTATGGCATCTGTCACAATGGCCGCCGGCAGTTCGCCTCCTGTCAGGACATAGTCGCCGATAGTAAGTTCTTTTGTTATCAGATGTTCGCGGATGCGGTAGTCTATCCCTTTGTAATGTCCGCACAATATGATTAGGTTTTCACTTAGCGACAGCATATTTGCGGTTTTTTGAGTGAACTGTTCGCCGTCGGGTGTCATGAAAATCACCTCGTCGTAATCACGCTCGGATTTGAGTGCGGATATGCACCGGTCGATAGGTTCGATTTGCATCACCATACCGGCTTCTCCACCGAACGGATAGTCGTCCACGTGGCGGTGCTTGTCTGTGCTGTAGTCGCGCAAGTCGTGAACATGGATTTCGACAAGCCCTTTGTTCTGGGCGCGTTTCACTATAGAGCAGTTCAACGGCGACTCGAGCATCTCAGGCAGTACGGTGATTATGTCTATTCGCATTCTGTTCTGATTTATTTGTCGGCAAAGATAATGCAAATCGAGCGCAAAGCAAAGAGCTTGCTCAATTTGCTTTGCCGAGATGCAGCTTGTCTTATGGAAAGATAATGCAAATCGAGGGCAGAACAATCAAACTTGTTTGAAATTGTTATGCCGAGATGCAGTGTATCTTATGTAAAGACAATAATTCTTATTGTTTTATGAAGATATTTTGTGTGAGGCAATCAGCCTATGTGTGGTACGTCGTAAGGGTAGGTGATGTCCCAGAGGAAGAGGGCGTTGCCGGGGACTGACACGCCTGCCGCGCAGCGGTCCTTTTTTTCGATTATTTCACAGAATTGCTCTATGGACATACGTTTTCTTCCTACTTCTATGAGTGTGCCGACGATGGCCCTTACCATGTTGCGGAGGAAGCGGTCGGCTGTGATGGTGAAGATTATCTTGTCGTCTTTACGCTCCCATCCGGCATGGTCTATGCGGCAATTGTTGGTCTTGGCGTCGCTGTGCAGCTTGCTGAAACTTGTGAAGTCGGTGTAGCGGTAAAGTTGCGTTGCGGCATCGTTCATCAGCCCGATGTCGAGGATGTACGGCGGATTCCAGCAGAAAGGGTAATCGAAAGGCGATTTCTTTGTGCTTATGAAATATTTGTATGTGCGGCTTGTTGCATCGAACCGTGCGTGGGCGTTGTCGGCTACACGGAATATGTCGTAGACGGCAATGTCCTTACCTGCAAGGCTGTTGATTGACCGGCATAACGCCTGTGTGTCTCCGATAGGGGTTTCGGTATCGAAGTGGGCATACATGCAACGCGCGTTCACGCCTGTGTCGGTGCGCCCTGCTCCGGTAATGCCTATGGGCTGGCGCATGACGGTTGATATGGCATTCTCTATCGCGGTCTGTACGCTCGCTGCGTTGGGCTGCGATTGCCAGCCGTGATAAGGCGCGCCGTTATAGGCAAGGAGCATGAAGTATCTGCAAGCCATCGGCTTCCGTGGTTTTAATCTTTCTCCAAGTAGGTGTATCCGTAAAGACCGGAGCGGTAGTTGCTGAGGAATTCGCGTCCTTCTTCGGGTGTGATTTTGCCGCTTTTCATTGAGCGCGTAACCCACGTCTCCACGTTGCGTACCAATTTCTTAGGACTGTACTGCACATAGTCGAGCACCTCGGCCACGGTCTCTCCGTCGATTATCTGGTCTATCTCGTAATGGTCGGGATATACGCTGATGTGTACGGCGTTGGTGTCGCCGAACAAGTTGTGCATGTCTCCGAGTATCTCTTGGTATGCTCCCACGAGAAATACACCTATATAATATGACTCGTTGTTCTTTAGCGGATGTATAGGCAATGCGTTCACTACTCCGTGGTCGGAGATGAAGTTGTTTATTTTGCCGTCCGAGTCGCATGTTATGTCCTGTATCGTGGCCGTGCGGGAAGGACGTTCGTCCAGCCGTGCGATAGGCATTATCGGGAACATTTGGTCGATTGCCCATGAGTCGGGGAGCGACTGGAAGAGCGAGAAGTTGCAGAAATATTTGTCGGGCAATGTCTTCGACATTTTCAGCTCGTCGGGTACGTGCTTCATTTCTTTTGCTATGTCGTAGACATCACGTGCTACCGACCAGAACAATTTCTCGATTTGCGCCCTCGTGCGCAGGTCGAGCATTCCGAGGCTGAACAGGTCGAGAGCCTCGTCGCGTATCTGCAAGGCGTCGTGCCAGCTTTCCATAAGCCGTTGCTGGTTGAGCTTGTCCCAAATTTCGTATAGCTCGCGTGCCAGTTCGTGGTCTGTGTCTTTCACCTCCTCGTTGTCGTTCCAGATAGGGAGCTGCGTGGTTTCGAGGGCTTCGAATATCAGGATCGAGTGGTGGGCGGAAAGCGAACGGCCTGACTCTGTTATTATATTCGGTTGTTTCAATCCGTTTTTCACGCATACGTCGACCAACGCTGAAATAGCGTCGTTGGCATATTCTTGGATTGAATAGTTCATACTGCTTTCGCTTGCGCTGCTGCGGGTCCCGTCGTAGTCCACTCCGAGACCTCCGCCGATGTCGATGAAGTCGATGCCGAATCCCATTTTCGACAGTTGCACGTAAAATTGAGTGGCTTCGCGCAGGGCGGTTTTGATGCGCCGTATCTTGGTTATTTGGCTGCCGATATGGAAATGTATCAGTTTCAGGCAGTCCGAAAGTTTGTTCTTTTCAAGTATTTCGAGGGCTTCGAGAAGTTCGCTGGAATTTAGCCCGAACTTGCTTTGGTCGCCGCCCGATTCTTCCCATTTGCCGCTTCCCGAACTCGACAGTTTGATGCGTATGCCGATGTTGGGTCTTACGCCGATGCGTTTTGCCAGCGTGGCGATAAGCCGCAGCTCGCTCAGCTTTTCCACGACGATGAATATGTGTCGTCCCATTTTGTGCGCGAGCAGGGCAAGTTCGATATAGTTTTCGTCCTTGTAGCCATTACAGATTATGAGACTGTTCTCGTCGATGCTTGTGGCGAGCACGGCATGGAGTTCCGGTTTGGAGCCGGCTTCCAGGCCCATATTGAATTTTTTGCCATGCGACACGATTTCTTCGACTACCTGCCGCATTTGGTTCACTTTTATAGGATAGATGATGAAATTCTGCGCTTCGTATCCGTATTCTGTTGCCGCTTGTTTGAAGCAACGTGAGATTTTTTCGATACGGTTGTCAAGAATGTCGGGGAATCGCAATAAGACGGGCGCGGTAATGTCGCGCACTTGCAATTCGTCCATCAGTTCTTTTAAATCTACAGAGGCACATCCTTCTTTTGGTGAGACTTGTACGTGCCCTTTGTCGTTAATCGAGAAGTACTTGAGCCCCCATCCGTTGATGTTGTAGAGTTCCGCACTGTCCTCAATACGCCATTTTCTCATCTTTTCGGTCTATAACTGGTTAAAAAAATCTGTAAATTGATTTAAAACTAATATTTTGCAAATGTACGAAAAACATCTGAATAACGTCCCTCTTTATTGTATATGAAAAAGAGGTTTGTTGTGTTTTACAGAACAATTTATGCCGTAAAATCGTTATATCTATGTTAAACGTTTAGTAAATAATGCTTTATGAAAATTGTGAAGATTAGGGGACGCGAGATTCTTGACTCTCGTGGAAATCCTACAGTAGAAGTGGATGTGGAATTGGAATGCGGTGTGACCGGAAGGGCGGCTGTCCCCTCTGGAGCGTCGACAGGTGTGAACGAGGCGTTGGAGCTGCGTGACGGCGATAAAAAACGTTATGGGGGTAAAGGCGTGTTGAAAGCCGTGTCGAACGTAAATGGCGAAATCGCTTCTGCTTTGGCGGGGATGAGTGCGCTTGACCAAAGGGCTATCGACAGGAAAATGATAGAACTCGATGGTACGTCTACAAAATCGCGGCTTGGCGCAAATGCCATTCTGGGGGTTTCTTTGGCTGTCGCCAAAGCTGCCGCCAATTATTTGGAATTGCCGCTTTATCGCTATATAGGCGGATGCAATGCACATGTGCTCCCTGTGCCGATGATGAATATAATTAATGGAGGGGCGCATTCTGATGCTCCGATTGCTTTTCAGGAATTCATGATAAGGCCTGTGGGTGCAAGCGCTTTTCGCGAAGCCATGCGTATGGGTGCCGAGGTGTTTCATTCGTTGAAAGCTGTGTTGAAGGGAAGAGGGCTTAGTACGGCCGTCGGCGATGAAGGCGGATTCGCTCCGGCATTGAGTGGTACGGAGGATGCGTTGGAGGTGATTATGCAGGCTGTCAGGGATGCCGGATATGTTCCGGGAAAGGATATTACTATCGGGCTTGACTGTGCTTCTTCCGAGTTTTATAAAGACGGCCTGTATGACTATACTTGGAAGCAGCCCGGCGGAATGAAACTGACATCGGTAGAACAGGCTGCCTATCTTGAGGAATTGATAAGCAAATATCCGATTGACTCGATAGAGGACGGTATGAGCGAGACGGATTGGGATGGCTGGAAAATATTGACGGAAAAAATAGGAGGCCGTTGCCAACTGGTGGGCGATGACCTGTTCGTGACGAACGTGAAATATTTGGAGCGTGGGATCAAGGAACGTGCCGCTAATTCTATCCTCGTGAAAGTCAATCAGATTGGCACGCTTACTGAGACGCTTCAAGCCGTGGAGATGGCGCACCGTGCGGGTTACACAGCCGTTATTTCGCATCGTTCCGGAGAAACGGAGGATTCCACGATTGCCGATATTGCTGTAGCAGTGAATGCCGGACAGATTAAAACGGGTTCGGCAAGCCGTTCGGACCGTATGGCAAAATACAACCAATTGCTTCGTATTGAAGAGGAATTGGGAGATGATGCCATTTATGGATAAGTTTTAGGTTTGGGTATAAGGCAAGAGGCTATGGATTGTGGAATTTCCACTTCCATAGCCTCTTCCGTATTTTAATGAGATAAAATTCAAATGCTGAACAGCTGGTCGGGGTATTCGCCTTTGTCGTGGAGCTCGGCGAATTTCGCCACTACCGCGGGACGGTCGGCGGCGTATGTCACGCCGAACCATTTTGAAGTGGTGTCGAGGACTTTTACCGTAGCGGTTCCTTTGTGAATCATTTCATTGATTACTGAAGGGATGTAGAATTCGGCTTTCGGGTTGTCAATGTTCTTCTTGAGAAATTCGATGAAGTACTGTTCGCTGTATTTGAAATAGTCGGGAGTGAATCCCCACATGTTCATGGATACCGGTGTTTCGGGGGCAAGTTGCTGCACTTTGCCGTTTTCGTCGGTGAAAACGATTTTCCCGTCTTTGTCATATCCGATAGACGTGCGTTCCACTACAGAGTCGAGATGTCCGTCTGCTACTCCGCAAACACCTCTGGCGACAGTGCCGCTTTCCGACATAGTGTTGCCTACACGGAATCCTACCATGCAGTAATCGCCCTCGCGGTCGCGCTTGCGGGATAGTTCCTTGGCGAGAACTTCGAATGAATCACGTCCGTAAAAATCATCGGCGTTGATTACTGCAAACGGCTCTTTTATGACAGATTTTCCCATCATTACGGCATGGTTTGTCCCCCATGGTTTGACCCTTCCGGGAGGGCAGGTGAATCCTTCCGGCAAGGCGTTGACTGACTGGAATACGACTTCAGTCGGGATGTGGCTTTCGTATTTCGAAAGTATTTTTTCTCTGAAATCTTGCTCGAAATCCTTACGGATGACGAATACTACTTTCCCGAATCCGCTGTGTATGGCGTCGTAGATGGAATAGTCCATGATGGTTTCTCCGTGAGGACCGAGCCCGTCAAGCTGTTTCAACCCTCCGTAGCGGCTTCCCATACCGGCGGCAAGTACGAACAAAGTTGGTTTCATTTCTTTTTATTTAATTCCGAATTTAAAGATTATTGTCTGGTCGTATTTCTCTCCCGGGCAGAGTTCCTGTGACGGAAATTCCGGCTTGTTTGGAGCGTCGGGCATTCCTTGGCACTCTATCGCCACTCCGTCGTAGTCGAGGTAGGCAGCCCCGCTTTTGCTTCTCGGACATCCCGATATCCAGTTGCCGGTATAGACGTGTACCGACGGTTGGGTGGTGGCGATTTCCACCATTCGTCCGGATATGTCGTCGGAAAGGCGGGCTACAGTTTTCAGCTTTCCTTTCTCCCAGCCGTCCACTACCCAAGTGTTGTCGTAGCCTTTCGCGAATTTGAGCGCCGGAAAGTCGCATTCGATATCTTGGCCAATTATTTTTTCCGCGCGGAAATCCATAGGCGTGTTGTCGACCGGCGCCATTTCTCCTGTCGGCACTAATGTGTCGTTTGTAGGCAGATATTTTGAAGCGTCTATCCAGAGCTTTTCTCCAAGCGCGCATCCGCTGCGTTCGCCTGCCAGATTGAAATATATGTGGTTCGTGAGATTTATCACGGTTTTCTTGTCGGTGGCCGCACGGAGCCGTAGCTTCAGCTGATTGTCGTCGCTCCATGTGTATTGTGCGGTTACGGCGAGTTGTCCGGGATAGCCTTCGTCGCCGTCTTCGCTCACCAAGGAGAAGAGCACGCCGTCGGCCAGTGGCTGCGATTCCCATATCCTGTTAGCGAATCCTTCCGGGCCGCCGTGCAATGCGTTTATGCCGCTGTTCTGGGCAAGCCGGTATTCAATTCCGTCGATTGTGAATTCTCCGTTTGCAATACGTCCGGCATATCGTCCTATTACTTTTCCTGCGTATGGTTCGTCGTATAGATAGTCGGCCGGATTGGCATAACCTAAAACTACGTCATGGAATCTGCCGTTCCTGTCGGGGACGATTATTGATAATACTCCGGCTCCTAATGACGACAGTACGATGCTCGCCCCTGTTTTATTGGTTAATTTGTAAAGGGTGATTTCTCCCTTGGGCGATTCTGCTTTCCATTTTCTTTGTTTCATAATCTTTAGCATTTGTGTGCGCCGTCAGAAATAATGACATCGTAAATTTTTGGTTCGTGTCCGTATTTCTTGGCGAACTGTGTTTTTACTGTATCAATGAATTTGTCGTAAATGTCGTTTTTGACGAGGTTGATTGTGCAGCCACCGAATCCTCCGCCCATTATGCGTGAACCGGTAACGCCGCAGCCTTTGGCAACGTCGTTGAGAAAATCGAGTTCTTCGCAACTCACTTCATAGTCGTGCGACAGTCCGTAATGGGTCTCATACATAAGTTTCCCGACTGTTTCGTAATCGCCTCTTTCGAGGGCGTCGCAAACATCGAGTACACGGTGTTTCTCCCCGATGACGAACCGTGCCCGCCGATAGTCCTCTTCCGATATTTCCGTTTTGTGAGCGTCAAGGTCGTCCATTTCGGCATCGCGTAGTGTCTCTACCCCTAATAGGCGTGCCACACGCTCGCAAGATGCCCTTCGCTTGTTGTAAGGTGAATCGACCAGTTCGTGTTTTACCACGGAATCTACAAGTACCAGCTTGTAGCCTTCCGGGTCGAACGGGAAATATTCGAATTCCATCGAGCGGCAGTCGAGGCGCATCAGGTAGCCCTTTTTGCCGAAAATCGACGCAAATTGATCCATGATTCCGCAATTCACGCCACAGTAATTATGCTCGGTGGATTGCCCGATTCGTGCCAGCTCGAATTTGTCGATTTTGTTTCCGTTGAACATGTCGTTGAGTGCGTACGCGAAACAGGATTCCAAGGCGGCCGATGATGACAGTCCGGCTCCTAATGGAATGTCTCCTGCGAATACCGCGTCAAATCCTTTGACTGTCCCGCCACGCTTGATTATTTCACGGCATACGCCGAAGATATATCTCGCCCATTGGGCTTTTGGCAAATCGGATTCCTCCAGCCCGAATGACGCGGGCTCGCCCATATCGATGGAATATACTTTCACTTTGTCTGTCCCGTTTGCCGCGATTTCTGCCATTATGCATTTGTCGATGGCTCCGGGAAAGACAAATCCTCCGTTGTAGTCTGTATGTTCGCCTATCAGATTGATTCTCCCCGCTGAGGCATATAGCGTTCCGCTTTTTCCAAAATGTTGTCTGAATGCATCACGTATTTCTTTCTCTTTTTTCATAGTTGTGTCAGGTGTATGGTTTATGTGATTATTGCAAAGATAATACAAAAAAATGATATGTGGATAAATATGCCGTTTACTTTCTATATCTTTTCATAAGATACGCTGCATCTCTGCACAACAATTTCAAACAAGTTTGATTATTCTGCCATCGATTTGCTGTATCTTTGTCATTGGAATTAAATCGGACGGAATTATGGGAGAATTTGAGAAGAAAGAAAGTGTGAAAGTTTTTTTTACGGATTTCCGTTGCAAGCCGGATGAGGGGCCTGTGGATAAGTTGAAACGGTTGATGAAGGCTGCCGGGCTTGACGGCGTGGACATGGACGGCAAGTTCGTCGCTATCAAGATGCATTTCGGGGAACTTGGCAATATGGCTTATTTGCGCCCGAATTATGCGAAGGCGGTTGCGGATTTCGTAGGAAAATGTGGAGGGAAACCGTTCCTGACGGATTGCAATACCCTCTATCCGGGAAGCCGTAAAAACGCTATAGAGCATTTGTATTGCGCTTGGGAGAACGGATTCACGCCATTGTCGGCCGGATGCCCGGTGATTATCGGTGACGGTTTGAAAGGAACTGACGACGTTTCCGTGCCTGTTGCCGGTGGTGAGTATGTGAAGGAGGCGAAAATAGGCCGTGCGGTGATGGATGCCGATATATTCATATCGCTTACGCATTTCAAAGGGCATGAGATGACAGGTTTTGGCGGCGCAATCAAGAACATAGGCATGGGATGCGGCTCGCGTGCCGGGAAAAAAGACCAGCATTGCAATGGCAAGGCAATTATCGACGAGAATGCTTGCCGTGGTTGCAGGCAGTGTATGAAAGAGTGTGCTAATGACGGTCTTGTCTTTGACGGGGAACGCCGCAAGATGACTGTGAATCAGGATAATTGCGTGGGATGTGGAAGATGTATCGGCGCATGCAATTTCGACGCGATAGATTTTGCCCAAGATGCAGCCGTGAAAGAGTTGAATTGCCGTATGGCGGAATATGCCAAGGCTGTGGTTGACGGCCGTCCTAATTTCCACATATCGCTGGTGTGCGACGTGTCGCCTACGTGTGATTGCCATGCGGGCAACGACGCTCCTATTATTGCTGATGTGGGGATGTTCGCTTCGTTCGACCCGTTGGCTCTGGATCAGGCGTGTGTGGATGCTTGTCTGAAGCAGGCTCCGTTGCCCGGCAGCCAGTTGGCCGACGAGATGGAAAATCCGCATTTCTGTGACCGTCACGACCATTTCGACAATACGAATCCCAACGCCGAGTATAAGACGTGTCTTGAGCATGCCGAGAAAATAGGGCTTGGCAGCAGGAAATACGAATTGGTCCGTGTGAAATGATTCGGGATTGTTTTTTGAATCTCATTAAAATAGCCGGTGTTTCGCAACAGCGGCTATTATAAATCTACAATCTATAAAAACATATATATTTCGAAAAAAGCGGTTAATAATATGCCCCAAATATAGGAAACTTTTTTGAAATAGCAAAACTTTTTTAAGAAAAAATTAAGCAACAAATTCCGGGCGAATGCAATTTTGCGTAAAAAATAAGCTGTTTGTCTATGATTTTTGCAAGAAATGAAAGGATGGTATGTTGCTGCTCCGGTTTTGTGTTGCGCATGGAAATTGCAGTGTGTCGGAAATAATCCGTATATTTGCATAATATAGGATGTGTTTTGTCTTATTATTGTAATCAGGATGAATAAAATAATCTATAAACGTCATTTTTCGGAAAAGGTAGTGGAGCTGGTGGTTGAGGCTCCGCTTATTGCCCGATCGAGAAGGGCAGGCCATTTCGTGATAGTACGTGCTGATGAGCATAGTGAACGTATTCCTTTGACGATAGCCGATGCGGATACGGAAAAAGGGACAATTACCCTTGTCGTGCAATCTGTGGGTAAATCTACCCATAAGATTTGCGGGAAAGAGCCGGGCGACTATCTGCACGATGTGGTGGGGCCGTTAGGGCAGGCTACCCATGTGGAAAAAGTCGGTACAGTGCTGTGTTGCGGCGGCGGTGTCGGTGTCGCTCCTCTGTTGCCTATAATCAGGGCGATGAAGGCTGCCGGCAACAGGGTGGTGAGTGTGCTTGCCGGACGCACTAAGGATTTGATTATCCTCGAAGAGCAGGTCAGGGAAGCCAGCGATGAGGTCGTAATTATGACCGACGACGGTTCGTACGGGAAGAAAGGGCTTGTAACCAATGGTGTGGAGGATGTGATTAACCGTGAGAAGGTCGATTTGGTTGTCACTATCGGGCCGGCGGTGATGATGAAGTTCGTTGCTTTGCTTACTGAAAAGTATGATATACCTACAATGTGTTCGCTCAACACGATTATGGTTGACGGTACCGGTATGTGCGGGGCTTGCCGTGTGACTGTCGGAGGAAAGACAAAGTTCGTATGCATTGACGGGCCCGAATTCGATGCCCACGAGGTGGACTTCGATGAAATGATAATGAGGCTTCATTCTTATGACAATGATAATAAATAGAAAGCGGTTATGGACGAAAAAGATATAAGGAAACAGCATCGCGATGAGGCGTGGCGCAAAGAATTGAGAAATTCGAAAACTGCTAAGGAGCGTATGTCGGTGCAGAGGGTGCAGATGCCTGAGTTGGCACCGGAATATAGGGTGAAGTGTAACGAGGAAGTCAATCAGGGACTGACTGTTGAAATGGCAGTCGGAGAAGCTTCGCGTTGCTTGGATTGTCCCGACCCGCAATGTGTGACCGGTTGCCCGGTAGGTATCGAGATTCCTGCTTTCATTAAAAATATAGAACGGCGTGATTTCCACGCCGCTGCCATGACTCTTAAGGCGACAAGCGCGCTTCCTGCTGTTTGTGGCCGTGTATGCCCGCAGGAAAAACAGTGCGAAAGCAAGTGCATATATCATGCTAAATTGAAAAAACAGGCGGTTGCCATCGGTTATCTCGAACGTTTCGCGGCCGATTACGACCGCGACCACGGCACGCAATCTGCTGCGGAAAAGCCAATGTATAACGGTGTCAGAATCGCTGTGGCCGGTAGCGGGCCTGCCGGGCTTGCGTTTGCCGGAGATATGGCTAAATATGGTTATGATGTGACTGTTTTCGAGGCGTTGCATGAGATAGGTGGAGTGCTGAAGTATGGCATACCGGAATTCCGTTTGCCAAACAGGATTGTGGATGCGGAAATCGACGGTTTGCGCGCGATGGGTGTGAAGTTCGAGCCTAATTGTATAATAGGCAAGACTTTGAGCTATGACGATTTGCACCAGATGGGTTTCAAGGGGCTGTTTGTGGCTTCCGGTGCCGGATTGCCGAGGTTTATGAACATACCGGGCGAGAATCTGATAGGGGTGATGTCGAGCAATGAATACCTTACACGTATCAATCTGATGGGTGCGGCTCATCCGGAAGATGATACTCCTGTGCTTCACGGCAAGAATGTGGCGGTCATAGGTGGTGGAAACACTGCTATGGACTCTGTGCGCACGGCGCGGCGTATGGGGGCTTCGAACGTGATGCTCGTATATCGCCGTTCGGAGGAGGAAATGCCGGCACGGGCGGAAGAAGTGAAGCACGCCAAGGAGGAGGGCGTACATTTTATGACGTTGCATAATCCGGTTGAGTATCTCGGCGATGAAAAGGGGCATGTATGCACGATGCGTGTGCAGCGCATGCAGCTTGGCGAGCCCGACGAAAGCGGACGGCGTTCGCCGGTGCCTGTCGAAGGGGCGGTAGAGGATGTACCGGTAGATATGGTGATTGTCAGTGTCGGCGTTTCGCCAAATCCGCTTATACCGCACGCCATTCCTCAATTGGAAATGAGCCGCCGCGGGACGATTGTCGTCGACGAAGCCACTATGCGCTCGTCGCTTCCCGACATTTACGCCGGAGGCGACATAGTGCGCGGCGGTGCCACCGTGATACTTGCCATGGGCGACGGCCGGCGTGCGGCTGCTGCCATGCATGAAGCGTTGTCACATAAAAATGATATGTAATGGGATTTGATGATGTAAGGTTAATCGATTTGCCCAAAATCTGCGACCCGCGCGGCAATTTGTCTGTTTTGGAGAATGGCGGGGTATTGCCGTTCAAGCTGGAGCGTACGTATTGGATATATGATGTGCCCGGCGGAAAACAGCGTTTCGGGCATGCGTTCCGCCGTCAGGAAGAGATTATAATATCCCTTTCGGGAAGTTTTGACGTTGTCTTGAATGACGGTAAGGAGGAACGCCGGTATCATTTGTCCCGTTCGTATTACGGACTGTTTGTCCCTAATATGATGTGGCGTGTACTCGATAATTTCTCCACGAATGCGGTGACGCTTGTACTGTCGTCGGCTCCTTACGACCCGGCAGATTATATAGAGGATTTTGAAGAATTCAAAAAAGCGGTTGGAAAATGAAAGGAGATACCCATGAATCATCATCTGTAAATGATTGCAGGCTTATAACTCTTGACAAGCACCATCATGAGAACGGCAATCTGTCGGTGGTGGAGAACGGCAGGCAATTGCCCTACGATGTCAACAGGGTGTATTATCTGTACGACGTGCCGGGCGGGGTTGAGCGTGGCGGGCATTCCCATCGTCATTGCCACGAATTCATACTTGCCGTGAGCGGCAGTTTCGACATAGAGATTGACGACGGGCGGGAAAAGCGTAAAGTGTCGTTGAACCGCTCGAATTGCGGGCTTCATGTCGTGCCGGGCATCTGGCGTGTACTTAATAATTTTTCTTCCGGGTCGGTATGCCTTGTGTTGGCTTCCGATTGCTATGACGAGGCCGATTACGTCAGGGACTACGACGAGTTTAAACAACTTACAGCAAATAAATCCGCAAAATGAAGAAATATCCTTTTTTGTCGTTGAAAACGAACAATCTGCCTTATATCGGCGAGATCAAAGATGCTGTAAGCAAAGTGGTAGAATCAGGGTGGTTCTTGAACGGGGAGAATGTAAAATGTTTCGAGAGCGAAATCGCCGCGTTATGCCGTACCCGGTATGCTGTGGCGTGCAGCAACGGACTGGACGCTTTGCGGCTGATTTTCCGTGCATATATCGATTTGGGATTGATGGGAGAGGGGGATGAGGTGATTGTCCCGGCAAATACGTATATAGCTTCTGTCCTTGCGGTGACTGACAACAGGCTGAGACCGGTTTTTGTGGAGCCGTCGGAAGTGACATTGAATCTTGATATTGAAAAAGTTGAAAAAGCAATCACCAAGCGTACAAAAGCCATAATGGCCGTGCATCTTTACGGCGCGGCATGCTGGTCGCCTGAAATCAACCGTCTGGCGTCTGAATACGGATTGAAGGTCGTCGAGGACAATGCGCAGGCAATAGGGGCGGCAACGAGCTTTGAAGGGCTGGCCGGAACTTGCGTTACCGGCGGATTGGGCGACGCGGCAGGATTGAGCTTTTATCCTACTAAGAATCTCGGGGCATTGGGCGACGCCGGGGCTGTGACTACCAACGATGCCGGATTGGCCGGTGCAGTCAGGGCTTTGGCCAATTACGGCTCTGACCGTCGTTATCATAATATATATAAGGGATTGAACTGCCGTATGGATGAAATACAGGCAGCTGTGTTGAGGGTTAAATTACGGCATTTGCAGGAGATTACCGCAGCCCGGCGGGAAAGAGCCGCTGTTTATGACTCTTGCATAACTAATCCGTTGGTGAAAAAGCCATTTTTTGACGAGGGGGCTGTGTGGCACCAATATGTTGTGCGTGTCTCCGGGCGCGACCGGTTCAGACAGTATCTGCTCGACAACGGTGTGGAAACTGACGTGCATTATGCTGTCCCTCCTCATTTGCAGCCGTGCTATCGTGAATATGCGGGATTGGGATTGCCGGTGACGGAACGTATTGCCGGTGAGGTGACGAGTTTGCCGGTAACCGAAGGCACGACTGTCGACGATGTTCGTGAAATCTCGTTGATTATCAATGCTTTCAGATGAGATGTCCTGAATGATATAAAAAATAAGCATAAAAATCGCAACATATCTGAAAATAAGCTATCTTTGCCTAAACAAAATGCGAGTATGCAAATTCCGAAAATACCGAAGATAAATGTATGGCATCTAGCCAAAGATTGCACAATGATTCTGCTGGGTCTTGTGCTGTATTCCGTAGGTTTTTGTGGTTTCATTCTGCCTAAAGGTGTGATTATGGGTGGTTTGGCCGGTGTGGCATCTTTAATCTACTTCCAGACGAGCATTCCGGTGGCCATTTCGTTCTATGCGCTCAACATTGCGCTGCTCGCCATTGCCTGCCGTGTCGTAGGCTGGCAGTTTGTGTTGAAAACCATTTTCGGGGCAACGTTTCTGAGCGTGTTCATCGGAATTGCCCAGCCGTTCTTCGAGGCGTATCCGATAGCTTTGCCAGAGACGTTCCTCGACTGTATCATCGGAGCTGTGCTTTGCGGTACGGGCGTAGGTCTGGCATTCACCCACAACGGAAGCACCGGAGGAACCGACATCGTTGCGGCAATGGTGTCGAAATACCGCCAGATTTCCGTAGGGCGTATGATTCTCTATGTCGATTTGATTATCATATCCTCCTCCTATATCATGTATCAGGACCTTGACCGGGTAATTTACGGTTACGTGGTACTTGTGTTCCAGTCGTTTATGACCGACCAAGTAATCAACAACAACCGTCAGGCCGTGCAGTTCACCATTTTCTCGAAGAAATGGGACGAGATTGCTACGGTTGTCAACCGGGAGCTTCACCGCGGGTGCACAATCATCGACGGTACGGGATGGTACACGCGCCGCGAGGTGAAGATGCTGATAATATTTTGTCGCAAGAACGAGGCATTGTTCATCTACCGCCTGATAAAGGCGTTGGATGTGCATGCGTTTATCTCGCAAGCCAACGTCAACACCATCTACGGCGAAGGTTTCGACGAAATGAAAGTGAAGGCGCGCCGCCGTCTCGACAAGGATCACGCCGACGACGCTCCCATCCCTCAGTCCCCCAAATAAAACCACTTTTCATAAAGCGGCTTCCTCTCCACAATGCGGCATTGTGTGTTGGGATAAATTCCGCATTCCGGTTGCCCTGCCACTGGCTTTATTCTTATATGCAATTCCATAAAGATTGCTGTATCCGTTTCATGCTCATATTGGTTTAGTCTGGCATCATTATTCCGTCATCAATCTTGCTATCAAACTCCATCGGTTTCGTATGTTGCAGCTTGCGCCCGAAATCGAACGAATACGACACTTTCACATAGAATTGCGGGTCCATTGAGTCGCTGTAGCTCCAATTTGTAGTAAGGTAATCTTTTGCTGTTATGTCAGTTTTCTGAGACCATCCCTTGTTGAACACATTGCTGCAACCAGCCTCGAAGTACCAGTTCCGGTGTCCGTCGGTCCGGAGCGTGTAGCGGCTGCTTGATTCCGTATTGGCATATTGGATTCTTGCCCCGACCGCTATCATCTGGTTCTTCTTTATCTGCTTACGCGCATACAGCAACCAGAAAGGCTGGATGCCTTTGCTTGTCGCCGATGACCAGATATCACTTCCGGCGTGTATTTCAAGACATCGGAAGCTATCTTTTTAGGCTGTTTGTTGTAGTTCAGCATGACCACGTTCTGCAGCATAAGTCCGTCCGATTGATATTGCAGAATTCCGGTGGCTCCGAGGTTGTAGTTGCGCGACTTTCCGTCGATATAGTTACGCTCTCGCGACAGGTCGAATCCGCCGTTTTCCTCCATGCGGTAGCTCTCCTTGGTGTTTGTCCCCTCGTTGAGGTCGGAATATCCGCCGTTGAGCAAGAGCATATATGTGAGCTTTTTCTTGTTGAACACGAAGTTCACGCGGTAGTCGCCGTTCTCGTTGAGGAATCCCTGCGTGCCGGAGAGCGAGACGTAGCCGCCATACTCGTATTTCTTCATCACGTAGTTGATTATGGGGCGCTTCATGTCGAACTGCGGCAAAGGATAGTCGTAGAACTCCACTCTCAGCACGTCCTTGGGGCGTATTGCCCGCAGCTCCATATCGCTTGCCGGATGACCGTCGACGTAATAGGTTATGGCTTCCCCGGTTGCGGTGGAAGCCTTGCCCGAGCGGCGATCAACATCGATTCCCGGAATGTTCATGCTGTTGAGCAGTGTGTATGCGTCGTTCGATGCCTCCCGCTGGTAGGAGTTGATGTAATATTTCATCCCTCCTCTCGTGGTTTCCGCCATATCGGCTTCCACTGTCACCTCGTCAAGAGTTGCTGCCCTGTCTTCCAGTACTATGTCGATTACGGTCTTTTCCTTTTCTGTCCTTATTCTTCTTTCCACCGGCTTGTAGCCTGTCATTGTCACTTTTAGGTACACCGAGTCCGTCGGCTCGAAAAGCATCTCGAATTCGCCTTCGCTGCCTGTTGTCATACCGTAAGCCACGGTGTCGGCCTTGGCAAAGATTGCCGCTCCATGCACTGCGCGTCCCTCGAAGTTGAACACTGTTCCCGACACCGACCACATCGGCTGCTCAGCCATCAGGCCGGCAATCCCGGCTATCATCCCGGCAAGTAAAAAAGAAAGGCGTTTCATGTTTTCAATATTAAATTAATGAATCTTTACAAAGAGACGTATATGTTACGCTTTTTGTTGCAATTTGTCGGTATGAATTTATTGTATTTCAGCTTTTTTATATAGTATGCCCGCAGCAAGTCCTCCAGCCCGGCATAATTGTTGTCGCGGTAGATAGGGCAAAGTTCGTTGTCGGTATCATGGTATTGGATTTTCACATGCTTCATCGAGCAAGCCGGCCGTCGACCGGAGCAGAGCAACCGGCAAGCGACAGTAAAACTAATAGCAACAACATCAATTTTTTCATACGGCAATCCGATTTTTCAGGTTTTATTTCATTGATTCGCCGAAGTCGATGGAGCTGCGCATGTCGCGCTCGCACCGCCGCAGCCGCCAGCACCGCCGGCACATTGCCATATACTTGTCGTTGCCCCCGATTTCCACTTGGTCGCCTTCGGTCACTACGTTGCCGCTGCGGTCGATGCGCGCGTTGATGATGGTCTTGCGCCCGCAGCTGCATGTGGATTTCACCTCGTCGATGGTGTCGGCTATCTCGAACAGACGGCGCGAACCGTCGAACAGCCGGCTCTGGAAGTCGGTGCGCAGCCCGTAGCACATCACGTTCACGCCGTAGTCGTCCACAACCCTCGCCAACTGGTCAACCTGCTCGGCGGAAAGAAATTGCGCCTCGTCGATAAGCACCCATTCCGTGACCCGGCCGCGTTCCTCGAAAACGCCGGTGAGCATGCGGTACATATCCGATTCCGGATAAATCCAGCGGCATTCGCGCTCTATGCCGATGCGCGAGCGTATTACGTTCTCCTTCTCGCGGTTATCGACTATGGGCTTCATACACAGGTAGTCCATGCCGCGCTCCTCGAAATTGTACGCCGTGGTTAGCAGCAACGCGGTCTTTGCCGAACCCATCGTTCCATAGCGGAAATAAAGTTTGCCTCTCCTTATATTGTCGTCGTTCATTTCTCAACAGTTATTGCAATTATTTCTTTAGTAGTATCAGTCACCATAAAATCAGCCGCGGCGCGGTGGCCGACAACCCATAGAATCCTGTCGCCGCAGCACAGCAGCCACACCGACCGCTTGTCGGCAAGGCTGAATTTGTTGTCGTTGAAATAGTCGCTCAACTTCTTGCTGCCGTGCATTCCGAACGGACGGAAACGGTCGCCCTCGCGCCAATGTCGCAAAGTTAGCGTTTCTTCGGCTATGCTGCCGTCGAAATATGCGGTATTCTTATTGCCAATGAAGCGGAAACCGGGATAATAAGCCGATTTTTCCACTTTCAGCCTCAAAGGAAGCCTCGAAACGTTGTCAAGACGGAAATCATACACTTCATTATCGCAGTCATTGCCCTCGAACAGCGTGATCACGCCCCTGCCGGCCTCCGCCACGAACCGGCCGGAACGGAATACCGCGCCGACGGTCGTCGTCGCAAGCATGTCCTTCTCTTGCTGTCCGTTGAAGCCGTATGGTGAAAGAATCTCGTGTAGCACAGTCATTGGGTGCGCTGTAGCCTCTAATTTTTGGCGGTCGATTACGAGACGGTCTCCGTCTTGTGTGCAGATGTCCTGCCTTATCCGCCGGATGGCATCGTTGAACACGGCATAGTTTCCTGCCGTATTCGACAAAGTGCGCCGTAATGCAGCATCGGCATCCGGGAAGCATTGCCGGATGGCCGGAAGGATGATATTGCGCACCTTATTGCGCGAATATTCCGATTCGAGATTCGTGCTGTCGACTATATAGTCTTGCCTTATTTCTTGCAGATAATCCTCGATGTCGGCACGGCTGACACACAAAAAAGGGCGTACAATCCGGCCGTTGACCGGCTTGATTCCCGCCAGTCCCGCAATGCCGCATCCGCGCAGCATGTTGAGGAAAAAAGTTTCCACACTGTCGTCGGAATGGTGGGCGACGGCTATTACGGCGCAGCCGGACGATTCCCGCACCTCCTCGAACCAGCCGTAGCGCAGTTCGCGGCATGCCATCTCCATCGACACCTTATTCTCCGCCATATATGCCGGTACGTCGAAATCTCTTACCACGCATTCCACGCCCAACTTGCCGCACACCGCACGGACAAAACGCTCGTCGCGCATCGATTCCTCGCCACGCAGGTGGAAGTTGCAATGCGCTGCCACACAGTCGTATCCCAAACCGTTTAGCAGACACAGCAAAGCCACTGAATCCGCCCCTCCGCTCACTGTGACAAGCACACGGCTACCGGCATCGAACATTCTGTTCTCTGAAATATATACGGCTACTCTTTCTTCAAAACTACGATTTTCCATACCACAAAGATAACGGTTTATCTTGTTTGAAGCACATAGTAAGTGTGGACTCGGACGATGTTAGAAATGCTTTTTTATAAAAAACTTCCAACCGTCACTATTGCAGAGGGTTGGAAGTCTGTCAGTACGCCCGTGGGGAGTCGAACCCCAATCGTCGGAACCGGAATCCGATATTCTATCCATTGAACTACGCGCGCAATTTTGAATTTTCGGTTGGCAAAAGTAATAAAGAATTGTTAGTTTTGCAAAACAAAGCTGCATATTATGGATGTCAGGATAGAAGAAAGTTGGAAAAAGGTGCTGCAACCGGAGTTTGACAAGGACTATTTCCGGCGTTTGGCCGGTTTCGTGCATCAGGAATACAGTACTCATACAGTATTTCCACCGGGCAGGAAAATTTTTGCCGCGTTCGACGCCACGCCGTTCGACGCTGTAAAGGTGGTCATTCTCGGTCAAGACCCGTATCACGATTATAATCAGGCGAACGGCCTTTGCTTCTCCGTTAATGACGGAGTGCCGTTCCCGCCGTCGCTTCTGAACATATTTAAGGAAATAAAATCGGACATAGGCACGGAAATTCCCGCAAGCGGCGATTTGTCGCGGTGGGCGCGTCAGGGCGTGCTGTTGCTTAACGCCACTCTTACGGTGCGCGCGCATTGCGCCGGCTCGCATCAGGGGCAAGGCTGGGAGCAGTTTACCGACAATGTGATTTCCGCTCTTGCCAACGGACGTGAGCATTTAGTGTTTATGCTTTGGGGGTCGTATGCGATAAAAAAAGGCGCTTTCATCGACCGTAACCGCCATCTGGTGCTCACTTCACCGCATCCTTCGCCGTTGTCGGCTCATCGCGGCTTTTTCGGCAACCATCATTTTTCGAGAGCCAACGCTTATTTAGTGGAGCACGGCAAGCAGCCGATTGTATGGTAGAAAATTAAAGGTGTAGTATGAGATATAATCTTAAGAATTTTGCGGGAATATTGTCGATTATGTGTTTCCTGTGTGGAAATGCCCAAAATACAGTAGATACACATACCCGGATTTTCGACAAGTCGTTCAAGTCGCTCCGCGTGTCGGTGGTAGGTAATGATTATGCCCCTCCGGTGATTAAGTTGGGCGGCGTGGATAAAATCAAGATAGAGTTCGACCAGCTTTCCCCGGAGATGCAATATATGCGTTACAGTGTGGTGCATTGCGATGCCGGCTGGCGGCCGTCGCAATTGGTGGAGTCGGAATATGTCGGAGGCTTCAACGAGGCCAATGTGGAAAATTATGATTTTTCGTCGGCAACTTTCGCCCATTACGTGCATTACAACATAACTGTCCCCAACGAAGATATGGACTTCCTTATTTCGGGAAATTATCTGTTGAAAGTCTATCCTGAGGACGACCCTGAAAATGTGTATTTGCAGGTAAGGTTCTCGTTGTCGGAAGATTGTGTGGACATAGTGCCTGAAGTTACTTCGCGCACTGATATTGACTACAATGCCCATAACCAGCAATTGTCGGTAGCTGTTGATACCCGCGACTATTATGTGACAGATATGTATAACGATTTGATTGTCACAGTGTCGCAAAATTCACGGACTGATAACGAGGCTGCCGTCAACCGCCCTTTGCGGGTGGCGGGCAGGAAGGCTTATTTCGAGCACGACAGGAAGTTGATATTTCCTGCCGGCAATGAATTCCGCCGTTTCGAGATGACCACTACCAACTATGCCGGGATGGGAATAGACGGATATTCTTACCACGACCCTTATTACCATGTGGCTTTGAAGCTTGACGAGCCGAGGGCTTTCGGCGATTATATTTACGACCGTACGCAATATGGACGCTTTACTATCCGCCAGAGCGACGCATACGACAGCGACACGGAGGCCGATTATATGGTAGTGCATTTCGCTTTGAGGATGCCGGAATTGAACGGTGGAAAGATGTATGTCGACGGCGAGTTTACGCAGCATGGTTTCGAGACTGCAAATATGATGCACTACAATAATAACACGCAATGCTATGAATTGGACCTGATGTTGAAGCAGGGGGCTTACAATTACCAGTATCTGTGGGTGCCTGACGGAACGGAGGTCGGCCAGACCTCGACCGTGGAGGGCGATTTTTATCAGACCGTCAATGAGTATCTTGTGAAAGTCTATAACCGAAAGCGCGGCGAACGTTATGACAGGCTTATTGGCAGTGGCATAATTTATTCCGGACAATAAATGGGCAGATTTATAATAATATTATTATCAGGACTGTTTTTTGTGTCGTGTGCGGAACGGCAAAAAAATGTAGAGGAGTCAGGCATGGGCTATGCTAAAGGCTTATCTGTGACTGAATACAGGGATTATACAAGAGTTGTTGTGGGCGACCCTTGGAATAAGGGTGGCATTCTGGACACTTATATTCTTGTCAGGCGGGATAGTGCGGTTCCCGATTCTTTGCCGGAAGGCACGGTCGTAAGAGTGCCTTTGGAAAGGGTGGTGGTTTATTCCGATGTGCATGCGCGCGTAATGGCTGAGCTTGGAGTCGTTTCGGCTGTGAAGGGCGTTTGCGACGCCCGTTATTTCAAGACCGCCGCCATAGTATCAGGATTGGCGTCGGGCGGGGTGGCGGATTGCGGTTCGTCGCTGTCGCCTACTGTCGAGCAGGTGGTTAGTGCCAAGCCGGATGCCATAATGCTCTCTCCCTATCAGAATGCCGGGTATGGCGCTCTTGAAAATTTAGGAGTGCCGATTGTGAAGATGGCTGATTATATGGAAAGCACTCCTTTGGGCAGGGCGGAATGGATAAAGCTGATGGGACTTTTGTTTGACAGGAAAGCCAAGGCGGATTCCATATTCTCGGAAGTGGAGAAATCATATTTGAATCTGAAAAAAATGGCGGCGGGAGTGCCTGAGCGGCCGAAGGTGATTTCAGAGACTATGGCCGGTGGTGTGTGGTACGTGCCGGGCGGCGGAAGCTATAAGGCCGCTATGTTTGCTGACGCGGGTGGCGATTATCCGTGGGCAGGAAATGTGTCGCAAGGGTCGTTGGCTCTCGATTTCGCGCAGGTGCTGGAAAAAGCGCAGGATGCCGATTTGTGGCTTGTCACTACTTACGGCCGCAGGCTTACCGCGAAGGATTTTCTTGACATTTATGAGCATAACGACAAGTTTGCTGCCTACGTAAACCACGGTGTTTATTATGTCGATTCCTCGCAGGCTGGAATATTCGAAGAAACGCCGTTCCATCCGGATTTATTGCTTAAGGAATATGTGAAATTGTTTCATCCTGAGCTGTTGCCCGGCTATCAGTTGAAATATTACAGGCAAATGGAATATTGATTACAGGTATGGGAAGGTTCAGGATTGTTTCTTTTTCACTTGTTGCCGCAATTTTAGTATTGGCGTTCATGCTTCTTGCAATCGGCTCGGTCGATGTGCCTTTGGGCGAAGTGGTCGGGATTATGACCGGCACGCCGTCGGAAAACTCCGCATGGAATTTCATCATCTTGGAGAGCCGTGTGCCGTTGATTGTCACGTCGGCATTGGCCGGGGCGGCATTGGCGGTGTGCGGACTGCTTTTGCAGACCTTGTTCGGCAATCCGCTCGCCGACCCTTCGATATTGGGAATTTCTACAGGCTCAAGCCTCGGCGTGGCGGTAGTGATGCTGCTGGCCGGCGGTTCTTTTGGCTTGGCTTCGTACGGATATGTGGCTACCTTGTCGGGGGCTTTAGCAGGGGCATTGGTCGTGATGCTGGCATTGCTGGCATTTTCTTCATTGGTTAAAAGCTCTTCAATGCTGTTGATAATAGGCATATTGATTAGCTATCTCGCGTCGTCGGCCATAAGCCTTATGAATTTTTTCGCCACGCAGGAAAGCGTACATTCATACGTTATATGGGGATTGGGTAATTTCACCGGTGTCACTTTGAGGCAATTGCCTGTGTTTTCCTCTGTGATAGTGGCTGGGCTGGCTGCTTCTTTCTTTATGATAAAGCCGTTGAACGCGTTGTTGCTTGGTAGCCGTTATGCTTCCAATTTAGGCGTAAATGTCAGGGTTGTGCGCAATTGCTTGCTGCTGCTTACCGGGCTGCTTACGGCTGTGGTCACCACATTTTGCGGGCCGATAGGTTTTATCGGCTTGATTGTGCCGCATATCGCCCGTCTTATGCTTAACACCACCGACCATTATCGCCTGTTGCCCGCCACTATGCTGCTTGGAGCCGCGACGGCGATGTTGTGTATGCTTTTGAGTGTACTGCCTTTAGGCAACGGATTGATACCAATCAACGCCATTACCCCGGTGATAGGTGTCCCTGTCATTATATACTTAATATTGAACCGCCGTAAGATTTTTTATTTCAATTGATTATGAACGCTATTCTGGAAATATCCGATTTGTCGGCGGGTTACCGTAGTGGAAAAGGACGAAGGGTTGTGCTTTCGGGCGTGAATCTTTCTCTTGCGGAAGGTGAGCTTGTCAGCCTTTTAGGCGCGAATGGCACAGGCAAGTCGACTTTGCTGAGGACAGTTGCGGGATTGCAGCCCCCTTTGTCCGGCGAGTTGAAGTTGAAAGGGAAGCCTTTGCACAGCTATGGCAATAAGTCGTTGTCGAAATTGATAGGTATAGTCTCGACAGAGCGCACCTATGCGGGAGGTCTTACAGTCAGGGAATTGGTAGGGCTCGGCCGGCAGCCGCATACCGGCTTTCTCGGCCGTTTGGATGCCGATGACAGGCAAATTGTCGCTAAGTCGATGGATGCTGTCGGCATTTCCCATAAGGCGGACTGCTTCTTGGCGGAACTGTCGGACGGCGAGCGGCAGAAGACGATGATAGCAAAGGCCTTGGCGCAAGAATCCCCGGTGATTGTCCTTGACGAGCCGATGGCGTTTCTTGATGCGGTAAACCGTGTGGAGATATTGCAATTGCTCCACACATTGGCTCATAGGGAGAGAAAGGCCATACTGTTGTCGTCGCACGACATTTCGCTGTCGTTGGCGTTGTCCGACAGGGTGTGGCTGCTTTCGGCCTTCGGCAGCGTTTGCAGTATGGTTCCTGAAGATGCTGTTTTTCAGAACCGTATGTCGGAATTGTTCGGCTCCGGGAAAGTCAAGTTTGATATATCATCCGGAGAATATGTCCCCTTGCAGGACGATGGCATGGAAATATCGGTAGGCGGCAGTGCGGAATTGGGCAAATGGTGTTGCAATGCTTTGAGGCGTAACGGTTTCCGTATTACTGACGGCGGCCATTGCCGTGTCGTCGTAGTCTCGCCCGATAATATCGAGTTGGATATGCCGGGTGAACATTTGGCTTTTAAATCTGTTGAAGAATTGATTGTATATTTGTTGGACGCAAAGAATAGAGCGGAGCTATGGAAATAACTTTGGACGATTTGAAACGCAGGCTTCCCGACCCTGACGATTTCAAGGCAACTGACGAGTATTATCTTACTCTTGCCAAATATATCGGCAAGCTGTGGGAAAGTATGGACGTTTTTCCTGAAATAGGAGAGGAAATGCGTAAGAATGTCGTGGTCAACCTTGTCTCTTATTATCAGGATGTGATAGCGGATGCCGGATTGTGGAGGGCTTTCGTGATGATGTGCAGGAAGCTATACCGTAGGCCTGTGCCGTTTTACGACGAGCCTGAGGATTATATAGACTATGAGCTGAATCTTGTCGATGTGCAGTTCTTAGTGTGGTATTCGTTGGAGTCGCAACTGGGCTTTAACGGATTGGTGTCGCCGTTCGACCCTGATTTGTTGAGATTTGCAAGTCAGGTGTATAAATTGTTCGATTTCCTTTATGAGGATGCTCCTGAGCCGGAAAACTTCAAGCAATTGATGGAGCTTGATATTGACGACAGGGAACAGGTGAGGGATATTTTCCGAATGTCGGGCTGGCTTTTTTGGAAAAGTTATTTTTTACGTCCGGTAAGCAAACACGCTTACGAGCCGGAAGTTGACGAGGATGAGGAGCTTACTGTTGACGAGACTTTGACTGACGAGCGAAGGTTGCGCACCACTTTCGAGCAGCCGACAGGGCCTTTGGCTTTATTGGTGGACGAGTGGTTGCGATTGATTGTCGGTAACCGCTTGCCGAAGGAAAAACGCCAACCGGTTCAGAAAGAGCATAAATATTATAAGGCATTGAAGCGTGCTACCGGCGGCAAAGAGATAGCATTCTTTGCGACATACGGCGAACTGGAGGATTTTCTTGCTGAGCGGCTTGGCTGGGAACGTCCGGAAGAAGGGATATTTCCGCAGATGCGGGAGTTTACCGGTTTCGTGGTGTTTGCCACGCCAGAAAAGGGTATGCTGATAGCACATGGGATAGCGCCTTATATAAAGCATCCCGACAATCCGTTGTACGATGCGGAAAAGTCGGCGGCCGAGGCTCACAGATTGCTGATGGAGCCGGCATTATGCCCGGTCGATTTGGTGAAGTATCTTTTCGAAAACGGATTGGTGCCTGATGCCGCCTATCCTTCCGGCAGAGATTCTAACAAGTTGCTCCACGATAATTGGGATTTTATAGCGCGGATGTATTTGCGTAATTTCTACCGTGCTGATTAAACTTTTTTTCTGGCAGTTTGTCTTATCAATATGGATAAAAATCAAGAACTATGGATAAGTTGAAATCATTATTGCCGTCATTATTGCTGGCGTTGGGTATCGTAGTCTTAGGATTGTGTGTGAAATCAGGCTTGGGCAGCTTTTCGCAGAATGCGAGGGTTGTCACGGTAAAAGGGCTTGCGGAAAAGGAGGTGAAGGCCGACAAGGTGATTTGGCCTATTGTATACAAGGAGCTGGGCAATGACTTGAACGCGTTGTATAACACTATAAACAAGAAGAACAAGGTCGTGCTTGATTTGCTCGCTTCGAAAGGTATCACGGCTGATGAGATAACCACGAGTGTGGATGTGACGGATATGGATGCCGACGCCTATACGGCCGACCGTTCTCCTTACCGCTACCGTGTATCGTCGATTATCACTGTCAATACGAAGAAAGTCGATACTGTGCTTGCCCTGCTGAAAGAACAGACATCGTTGATTCAGAAAGGCGTTGCCGTCACTTTCAGTAATTATTCCTACCCGAGCATACAGTTCGAATATACCGGATTAAACGAAATCAAACCGGAAATGATAAAGGAGGCCACGAAGAATGCCCGCAAGGCAGCAGAGCAGTTTGCGATAGATTCAGAAAGCAAGCTGGGAAAGATAAAGACAGCAAATCAGGGGCAATTCTCTATTTCCGACCGCGACCAGAACACTCCTTATATCAAGAATGTAAGGGTAGTAACTACCATACAATATATGCTTGAAGACTGATGACTGAGAAGGAAAAGGCGGCAAAAGGGCTGTTGTACGATGCAAACAACGACCCGGAGCTGCAACGCGAAATGCTGGAGACACATTGTAGGGTGGCGGACTTTAATAATCTGCCACTCTCTGCTGTTGAGGAACGTGGTAAATTGTTACGTTCCATAATCAATGCCGGACGGAATTGCACGGTGATTTCGCCCTTTTTTTGTGATTACGGATATAATATCACTGTCGGCGACAATTTTTTCGCCAACGTCAATCTTGTTGTGCTCGACGGTGCTAAGGTGACAATCGGCGATAATGTTTTCATAGCTCCGAATGTCGGTATCTATACCGCCGGGCATCCGCTCGACGTGAAGCGCCGCAATGCGGGTCTTGAATACGCTTATCCGGTGACAATCGGCGACAATGTGTGGATTGGCGCTGGAGTGTCGATACTTCCGGGAGTGACAATCGGCGATAATTCAGTGATAGGGGCAGGCAGCGTCGTCACGCGCGATGTGCCGCCGGATGTGGTTGCCGCCGGTAACCCATGTAGGATAATAAAGAAAATCGACAATGCTTGCGAATAAACTGAAGGGTATAATCTATGCGGGAGTGTCGTCGTCGACATTCGGTCTTGCCCCGTTTTTTACACTCTCGCTTATCTATGCCGGCTATTCCTCGTTTGAGGCGTTGTCCTACCGGTGGGGTGTGGCTACTGTGTTCCTTGTAGTGATTGGATTGATGCAGTGTGTAGACTTCCGTATATCCCGCAGGGATTTACTGACGGTGTTTTGTCTTAGTCTGTTCCGTGCTACAACTTCTTTTTCATTGGTGATTGCTTATCAGAACATAGCGAGCGGCGTGGCTTCTGTGATTCATTTTCTCTATCCGCTTGCCGTTGCTTTGGCTATGATGCTGTTTTTCAAGGAGCCGCGGTCGAAGACGGTGCTTTCTGCCGTTGCATTGTCGATAGTCGGGGCTTTGTTCCTTTCGTTCGGCGATATTGATTCTCCTTCCGGCGGAGATTCCGTATTGGGCATCGTCTGTGCGGCGGTTTCTGTTTTCTCATACGCCGGATATATTGTGGGCGTGCGCAAGACGCGGGCTGTCAATTTGCCGTCCGTGCCGCTCACTTGCTATGTGATGGGTATCGGTGCCGTCTTGTTTGTAATAGGTGGACTGTTTACCGGCGGGGTGCGCATAGAAACCGACCCTCGTATGTGGTTGTATATTGCCGGATTGGCGCTTGTAGCCACAGCCATTTCCAACATCTCGTTGGTGAAGGGCATAAAGTATGCGGGGCCGACGCTTACTTCCATACTTGGCGCGATGGAGCCTTTGACTGCAATGGTTCTTGGCATCGTTGCCTTCGGCGAGGGCTTCTCGTGGCAAAGCGGAGTAGGAGTGCTGCTTATTCTTTTCTCCGTGTTTATAGTAGTGCTGAAAGAGCAGCGCGGATAGCCGTGGTTAGGTCTTGCAAAGACATTGATTTACGCGAGTTCGGGATAAGTAAGAAGAAAGTATTGCGGAGTTGGAAGTGCGGGCAAGTTCCTGCCATATAAGTAAAAGCCTCAAAAGAGGCTTCATATAGGGAATCGGCGGCTTCAGCCGTCGGCAATGCACATCACGACAAATCAGCCTTGTAGAGGCTGCGCACCGATGCCTTGATACTGTGCGCGACCCTTATAGGGTCGATGGCTCTCCATCTCTTCCATCCTACGGCTGGAGCCGTAGGTTAACTATCCGCAGCCTCTTCAAGGCTGTATTGCAACAGGTTTTCTCTTGATTTCGCGTATTGATTTGGGTCTAATAGGTGTCCGCTAAAAATATGGGCATCTGGTTTATGGGTGCAATGCGCTGTCGCCGATGAAGCCAGCCCCCGTGGGGCTGGGGTGACTATATGGCATCGGCCTCGTGGAGGTCCCACTTGAAACAATTATGCTACGAGTGGGACCTCCACGAGGCCGATGCCATTATTGAAATTTTACTTTGCGAGTTCTTTCGCGATTGCGTCGGCTATGCTTTGCATCTCATCCGCCGGTAGCGTCAGCTTAGGCTTGCTGAACGACATGTCTTTTTCCTCGTTGATAGGAATAAGGTGGATATGGGCGTGAGGCACTTCCAAGCCTATTACGGCTACTCCTATGCGCTTGCAGTCGATTGCGCGTTCCATCGCTTTTGCCACTTTGCGGGCAAATGCCGTCAATGAAGCGTAGTCCTCGTCCGGCAAGTTGAAGATATAGTCGTTCTCTGTTTTCGGCACGACAAGCACGTGACCCTTGTTCACTGGGTTTATGTCGAGGAAAGCAAAGTTTTTCTCGTCTTCCCCGACTTTGTAGCACGGTATTTCTCCGGCGATTATTTTGCTGAATATAGTTGCCATAGTCTTACAGTATTTCGATTTTTACGATTTCGAATGTCATCACTCCTTGCGGAACTTTGATTTCCACAACGTCGCCGACTTTCTTTCCGAGCAGGCCTTTTGCGATGGGCGTGCTTGACGCTATTTTCTTTTCTTTAAGGTTGGCTTCGGAATCGGCCACTATGGTATAGGTCATTGTAGCACCGTTCTTCGTGTTTTTTATGGTGACGGTGTTCATAATCTGCACTTCTTCCGTGTTGAGCTTAGCCTCGTCGATGATACGCGCGCTCGCAAGCATGTCTTTGAGCTGGGAAATTTTCATTTCCAGCATGCCTTGAGCTTCTTTAGCAGCGTCATACTCGGAGTTCTCCGACAAATCTCCTTTGTCGCGCGCCTCTGCGATGGCCGCGGATATTTTCGGTCGCTCCACTGATTCCAGATAAGCGATTTCTTTCATCTTCTTATCATACCCTTCCTTGGTCATGTAAGTGATTGCCATGGTTGAATTTGTTTTAAAAATTAGTAAAATAAAAAGAATCTCCATCACTTTGTGATTGAGACCCCTGTCTGTTGATTCATTATGTTATGCAACAAAGGTACGGATTATTTCTTGATTGGCAAATTATTTCACAATCTTTAATTAATAAGGGAGTTTCGCTGTATGCGTAAATAATGCAATGCCTGTTTTTATGAAATTTATTGAATAAATCCAAAGTTTTGCGATGGATTGCTTCTATGATTCAGATTTGCATTATATTTGCATAATATAAGCTGCATCTCGGCATAACACACAAGCGGGCTTGGTGATTATGCTCTCGATTTGCATTATATTTGCAAATTATAAAATACACTACTGAAAATGCCGGAACTCAGAAAATCGGATAGCGTGGTGATTATTCCCACGTATAACGAAAAAGAAAATATCAGAAATATCATCAATGCGGTCTTTGAGTTGCCTCATAGCTTCGATGTGTTGGTAATCGACGACAATTCGCCTGACGGTACAGCCTCGATTGTCAAGGAAATGCAAAGCGGATTTCCCGGAAGGCTTCATTTGCTTGAGCGGAAAGGTAAGTTGGGCTTGGGCACGGCATACATAACTGGATTCAAATGGAGCATCGCCGCCGGTTACGACTATATCATCGAGATGGACGCTGATTTTTCGCATCCGCCTAAGAAATTGCTCGAATTGAGGCAGGCTTGCGAGGACGGCGCGGATGTGGCTATAGGCTCCCGCTATATTTCCGGCGTGAATGTGGTGAATTGGCCGATGGGGCGTGTCATGATGTCGTATTATGCCTCTGCATACGTCCGCCTTATTACAGGATTGAAAATACGCGACACTACGGCCGGTTTCGTTTGCTACCGCCGCAGGGTGCTCGAAACGATAGAATTGGACAAGATAAGATTCAAAGGCTACGCTTTCCAGATTGAAATGAAATTCACGGCTCATAAGTGCGGATTCAAGATTGTGGAAGTGCCGATTGTGTTTGTAAACCGGGTGCTTGGTACGAGCAAGATGAATTCGAGCATATTCGGAGAGGCTGTATTCGGGGTGATACAATTGAAAGTGGGCAGTTGGTTTAAGAAATATCCGAAAGCCGTAGCGGAATAACTATGGGAAAGACTATAATCTATAACGCGGAGATTGCCAACGAGGGTAAGCGTTGGCATGGCTATGTGGTGTTTGAGAACGAATTGATTACGGAGATAGGCGAAGGCGAGCCTTCGCCTGCCTTGCTGGAAAGCTGCGATGTCAAGGATGATGTCGACGGGGCGTTGGTGATGCCCGGAGTGATTGACGACCAAGTGCATTTCCGTGACCCGGGTTTGACGCATAAAGCGGATATTGAGACAGAATCGGCTGCGGCAGTGGCCGGCGGGGTGACTTCCTATATGGATATGCCTAATACGAATCCGCCGACAGTGACTCTTGATGCCCTTGAAGCGAAGAACCGCAGGGCGGCGGAAGTGTCGCTTGCCAATTTCGGATTTTTTGTCGGCGCGACCAACGATAATATCAATACGTTGCTTGCCGCCGACTATTCTTATACTCCCGGAGTGAAAGTGTTTCTTGGCGCGTCGACAGGCAATATGCTTGTCAACGACAGGGATGCGCTCAAGGCAATATTCTCGGAAGTGCCTGCCATTGTTGCCGTGCATTCGGAGGACGAGGCTTTGATAAAACGCAACCGTGAATACTACGTCAAGAAATTCGGCGAGAATTTGCCGGTGACGTTCCACCCGCTGATTAGGAGTACGGAGGTGTGCTATAAGTCGACGGCAAAGGCGGTGGAAATGGCTCATAAATATGGTACACGCCTGCATGTGCTGCATCTTTCCACGGCGCGCGAGCTGGAATTGTTCGATAACTGCCCGCTTAGTGAAAAGCGGGTTACGGCTGAGGTTTGTGTGCATCATCTCTGGTTCACCGACAGCGATTATGCCCGGTTAGGAAATTTGATAAAGTGGAATCCGGCTGTAAAGACATGGGATGACCGTGCTGCTTTGCGTACGGCTTTGACTCAGGGGTATATAGATATAGTCGCTACGGACCATGCCCCGCATCTTCTTTCGGAAAAGCAGGGCAGTTGCATCACGGCCGCTTCCGGCGGGCCGCTTGTCCAGCATTCGTTGCTCGTGATGCTCGAATTGGTAAGGCAGAATGTCTTTTCTTTGGAATTGGTAATCGAAAAAATGTGCCATGCTCCGGCGCGGCTTTATGGAGTGGTGAAACGCGGATATTTGCGTAAAGGCTATTATGCCGATATTGTTGTTGTCGACCGTAATGTGCCGTTCACGGTGCGGTCGGAAAATATATTGTCGAAGTGCGGCTGGTCGCCATTCGAGGGATACACGTTCCATAACGCGGTGAAGCAGACTTATGTCAATGGCAATCTTGTATATGATCAGGGTACGGTGATTAAAGACTCACGAGGCAAGAGATTAAGATTTGACGCTAAATAAGATATATTTATATAAGTATGAGTGAAAATGTTTATAAAGGGCTTTCGGCGAAAGAAGTAGAGGAAAGCCGGGATAAATACGGGATTAACATATTGACACCGCCGGAAAAGGAATCGGTATGGTCGCAATTTCTGGAGAAATTCAGCGATCCGTTGATTAAGATATTGTTGGTGGCTCTTTGCCTGTCGCTCGGCATTGCCTGCTATGAGGTGTTCGGCCTTGGCGACGGTCTGTATGTGTTTTTCGAGCCGCTTGGAATTTTTGTGGCGATAATTCTTGCTACGGTCATAGGGTTTGCATTGGAGTTGAATGCTAACAAGAAGTTCGAGATGCTTAATAAGGTCAACGACGATGTGCCTGTCACTGTGGTGCGCGACGGGAATGTGACGCAGGTGGCCCGCAAGGACATTGTTGTCGGCGACATTGTGATGCTCGGCACAGGTGACGAGGTGCCGGCCGACGGTACGCTTCTCGAAACGGTGTCGCTCAGCATCAATGAAAGCACGCTGACGGGGGAGCCGGTCATAAAGAAATCGCATCTTCCTGAAGAATTTAAGAAAGATGCCACATATCCTACGAATAAGGCGTTGCGCGGGACTACTGTTACCGAAGGCCACGGCGTGATGCGCGTGGATGCCGTGGGCGACGCTACGGAATATGGGAAAGTTTATGTGGCGGCACAGATTGACAACGGTGTGAAAACTCCGCTTACATTGCAGTTCGAGCGTCTTGGAAGCCTCATCTCGTATGCGAGCTATACAATCGGGGCTTTGATTATCGTCGGCCGTCTGCTTATTTTCGATTATGGCGATTTTGACACGTTGCATTTCGTCAATTATGCGCTTTCAACGATAATGCTTGCCGTGACTTTGGTAGTCGTTTCCGTGCCGGAAGGGCTGCCTATGAGTGTGACGCTTAGTCTTGCATTGAGCATGCGCCGGATGCTTGAGACCAACAATCTTGTGCGGAAGATGCACGCTTGCGAGACGATGGGTGCCGCTACAGTTATTTGCACAGATAAAACCGGTACTCTGACACAGAATCAGATGCGGATATATAAGACAAGTTTCGCCGGGCTGGGCGGCAGCCAAAAGATGGACGGCGGCAACGAGGCCGGTATGATAGCCGAGGCTATCGCTGTGAATTCTACGGCATTCCTCGACAATAGCGAGGGCAAACCTAAGGTAATAGGTAATCCTACCGAAGGCGCATTATTGCTTTGGTTGAAGGATAATGGCATAGATTATCTGCCTTTAAGGGAGAGTGCGGAAGTGGTAGAGCAGTTGCCGTTCTCCACGATGCGTAAATTCATGGCTACGGTCGTAAAGAGCAATGCCGTCAGCGGGCGGCGTGTGCTTTACGTGAAAGGCGCGCCGGAAATCGTTATGGCTATGTGCAAGAATTTTGCCGAAGGTGTGACTGAAGAGTCTCTGAAGGCGGAATTGCTCGGTTATCAGCAGAAGGCGATGCGTACTTTGGGTTTCGCTTGCCAAATACTTGAAGGAGACGAACCTGTAATCAAGGACGGCAAATTGGTCGCCGGCGATTTGCGCTTTATGGGAATCACGGCGATTGCCGACCCGGTCAGGGATGATGTTCCGGCTGCAATACAGGAAAGTCTTGATGCCGGTTTGCAGATAAAGATAGTTACAGGTGACACTCCGGGTACGGCGACTGAAATCGGCCGCCAGATAGGGTTGTGGGATGATGCTGTGGATACTGACGCTAACCGTATCTCCGGTCCTGATTTTGCGGCGTTGCCCGATGACGAGGCGGCAAAGGCGGCAAAACGTATCAAGATAATGTCGCGGGCGCGTCCTACCGACAAGTCGCGGCTTGTTTCGCTTTTGCAGAAGCAGGGCGAGGTAGTGGCCGTGACCGGCGACGGCACAAACGATGCTCCAGCGCTGAATGCCGCTCAGGTAGGCCTTTCGATGGGCGACGGTACTTCGGTGGCTAAGGAGGCGAGCGACATTACCATCATGGACAATTCGTTCGCAAGCATCACCCGTGCTGTTATGTGGGGGCGTTCGCTTTATCAGAACATACAGCGTTTCATATTGTTCCAGCTTACGGTGAATCTCGTGGCTTGCATAATTGTGCTTATCGGGGCGTTTACAGGACAGAAGTCGCCGCTTTCTGTCACGCAGATGCTTTGGGTGAATCTTATAATGGATACTTTTGCGGCATTGTCGCTTGCTTCGCTTCCGCCTAACAAGGAAGTGATGAAAGACAAGCCTCGCCATATCAACGATTTCATAATCAACCGTGCGATGAAGTGGTTCATAATCGGGGTGAGCGTGGTGTTCGTGTTTGTTTTGTTCGGGTTTATGCAGTATTTGAAATATACTGATTTGCCGCTTTCTGAGTTTTCGATAAGCGAGTTCTTCGCGTCGTATTTCAAATTCGATATGCCGCATTCTTCAATGACTCCGTACGATTTGACTGTGTTCTTCACGTTCTTTGTGTTCTTGCAGTTCTGGAATCTGTTCAATGCGAAATCGTTCGAGAGCGGGCATTCCTGTTTTGCAAAAATCAAGGAAAGCAAGGTGTTCTTTATGACGGTGCTTCTTATTCTTGCCGGCCAGATAGTCATTGTGAATTTCGGCGGCATGATGTTCAGTGTCACTCCTCTAAAATTGGTGGATTGGGTTATTCTGTTTGTTGCTTCGTCATTTGTGATGTGGATTGGTGAGATTGTGCATCTGATTTATCGGGTTAGGTATAAATCGCATTAATGCAATATAAGAATGGGATTGCTATACAATAATAAAAAGAAACAGGATTTGGTGGTCCTTGACGAGCAGAAATTGGAGAACGACGAGGGTAAGGAATACGGTTTTGTCCTGATTCCTGATGTTGAGGAAGGCTCTGCTGATTCAGACAAGGACGAAAATAAGGGTTAGATTGCTACGCGCATGGTGTATTCGTTGATTTTGACAATGAATATGCCGTGCGTGTTTAGCGTAAGCTCGAATGTCCCGGGATTGATTGTCGTTTGAGAGATTATTTGCCCGAGGATTGAAAGTACTTTGATGGACGACTTTACAGGCGTTTGAATTATCAGTGTGCCGGGGCGGGTATATACTTCTATCCCATTGTTAGCTTTTGGGTTGTTGACAGTTTTTCCTGACACTTCTGTCTGTGATTCTTTCCATGCATATCGTGACTGTGCTTGCAGGTCGCTTGCAAGTATCATAAGTGCAGCCGTTATGCAGAGAAAGATTTTTTTCATATTGATTTGTAAATTCACTGCAAACTTACGGAAATTTGAGGAAAAATCTGTAAGTTTGCCCTATAAAGTTTAATTACCTATGAAATCTATTTCTAAAATCATTTCAGCCCTGACTGTGGCTGGTGTTTGTTGTGTTGCCGATGTCGGAGTGTCGGCCGGTGTGCGTGTCGATGACCTTGGTGTCGAGGTATATGCCTTGGGATTTTCCCGTGAATATTCTTACAGCGATAAAGCCGCCGGTTTCTATTACGGCACGACCGGCGACAATGATTGGAATAATTTTTATGCCGGTTGGAATATCCGCGCGAAACGCATTTTCTCGGACTACCGTTTGTATGTCGATGGCGAGGCTCTGGATCGTCAATCTGTCAATACGGTTGTCTATCCCGACAGGTTGGAGCGCATATATCCGAATGCCCATGAGGCATTCTATATGGTGGATGGCCGCAAGGTGTTGTACGTAGAGGTGGATGCGGTCGACGGTGATACAGTCGGGATAGAATTGCTTGGCGAGAATATATCAAAGGGCAGGCAAGACGGTGGAAGCGTGGTGTATGACGCAAAGGAGTCGGCCGACAATGTGGTGCGTGTTGCGGTTGTCGATGCCGGTTCAGCTTTCAGTTTTGACGGAAATGTGGTAACAAGTAGTGCAAAGTCAGGCGGTTTTGTGATAGCTTTCGGCTCGGAGGAAGAAAGCAGCGCTTTGGTCGATGAGTTCCGTAAGGATGGTGATAAATGGCTGATGGAGCGCAAAGACAGAATGCAGGCTTTGCTCGACAGAAACGCTATTTCTTCTGATAATGAGATGCTGGTCAACGCATTGTCGTGGATTGAGCTTACTGCTGACGAGCTGGTTACACGGCAGCACGGCGGATGGGGCATCTATGCCGGTTTCCCTTGGTTCACGGATTTCTGGGGGCGCGATATGTTCATAGCAATGCCGGGCATTGTGCTTTGCACCGGGCAGTTCGACGTGGCGCGCGACATTTTGCTCTCGTTTGCCAAATATCAAGACTTGAACCCCGATTCAGAGACTTACGGTCGTGTGCCTAACCGTCTGAATCTTGACGGAGTGCTTTATAACACCACGGACGGTACGCCGCGTTTCGTGATGCAGGTTTATGATTACCTGCGCTATACAGGCGATAAGGAATTCATAAAGAAGATATATAAGAACGTGAAGATTGCAACTGACGCTTCGATTGCGAAGTATACTGACGATAAAGGCTATCTGACGCACGACGATGCCGACACTTGGATGGACGCCCGCCGACAAAGCAAGTATCCGTGTTCGCCGCGTGGCAACCGTGCGGTGGATATTCAGGCGTTGTGGTACAGTCAGCTGACTGAGGCTGCCGAACTCGCGGATTATATGGGTGAGGATGATGATGCCGCGCGGTGGAGAAGGCTTGCCGACAAATTGGTGGCTAATTTCAGGAATGATTTCGTGGATAAGGATAACAATTTGCTCTACGACCATCTGAATGCCGACGGGACACCCGACCGCCAGTTGCGGCCGAACACTATGTATGCTTACGAAATGCTTCAGGATGATTCGGTGGCGATGAACGACATGCGTAATTTGTGGAGCAAGCTGGTTTACCAATGGGGCGTTTCCACTCTCGACCAATATGACGACCAATTTCATCCATATCACGAGCTATGGCACCGTTATCACAAGGACGATGCTTATCATAACGGTACGGTCTGGCTGTGGCTCAATGGTCAGGCGATGCAGCGTATGATTGAATTTGGGCAGGCTGAAAAGGCTTACGCGTTGTTCAACACTATGTTGCAGCAGTCGATGTCGTTTGGCGCGGTGGGCAGCTTGTCGGAATGTGCCGACGCTTGGTTGCGTCCGGGACAGGATTGGGTAAGGTTGAGCGGCACTTTCTTGCAGGCATGGAGCAACGGCGAGCAGATACGCGCATGGAAACAGTGGTTCGTGGGGATACGTCCGGATATGCTTTCCGGAAAGGTTACGGTAGCCCCGCGTTTGCCGTATCTTTGTTCTGACTTGGAGGAGACGGTATGCGTGGCTGACGGTGAAATCCGGTTCAGAAGCGAGAGTGATATGTCGAGAACGCGTTATGCGTATGAGTGGACAGGCTCGGGACAAATAGTTCTTGATGTTGATATCGATTTGTTCAGTAATTTTACTGCGCCGCTTGCGCCGGGAGCGCGTTTGGAAATAGATATTTACGGTGATAAATTATTGGCAAAGGTGATTGAAAAGGGCGGAGGTGTCAGAATGACGTATGAAGCTGACGACTTTGACGACGAGAAAGCGGCTTATGCGCAGCGTTGCAGCAATTTCTTTGCCGGAATTGAGTTTGCGGAGCCGTGCTATCGTGAAAACGTCAAGTCATTGTCGCGCTATTTCGACCCTCCATTGGATTACCAGAGCATTGAATGATAAAAATGTGTTGATATATGAGACGGTTTTGGATATTGTTTGCGTTTGTAGCAGTCGCTTGTTTCTACGGTTTCGCCCAGCAGGCACTGTGGAGCGGGGCGGCGTTGAAGTCGCCGGAATTGCGTGCCGACAGGTCGGCGGTATTCCGTCTGTATGCTCCTGAAGCTGACAGTGTGAGCGTTTCATGCGACTTTCTGTTTGAGTTTGTTGATTCAAACAGACCGCAATATACGGAGAAAATGGAAAAGGACAGCACCGGGGTTTGGACATACACTACGCCTCCTATGCTTGTTCCTGAATTGTACAGCTATTCGTTTTTTGTTGACGGAGTTAAAACTCTCGACCCATCGAATGTGTTTGTCAACAGGGATGTGGCGACCCTTTCCAACTATTTTATTGTGAAAGGCGGGCGTGGCGATTTATACAGTGTTAATGATGTTCCGCACGGCACGGTCTCGCGGGTGTGGTACTATAGCAAGAGCCTGAATATGAACCGGCGCATGACTGTCTATACTCCTGCGGGCTACGAGAATGGTGATGGCGTTTACCCGGTGCTTTATCTTTTGCATGGCATGGGTGGCGACGAGGAGGCATGGATTTCTTTGGGGCGCACGGCGCAGATACTTGACAATCTGATTGCTTCGGGGAAAGCGAAGCCGATGATTGTTGTGATGCCCAATGGAAATGTTTCGCAGGAGGCCGCTCCGGGCGAGACTCCTGGACGTATCGACCAGCCTGTATTCAACCTGCCTAAAACGATGGATGGCGGAATGGAACGCTCGTTCACTGACATTGTGGAGTTTGTCGAGCGCACTTACCGTGTGGACAAATCGAAGCAGGGCAGGGCGATTGCGGGACTGTCGATGGGCGGTTTCCACTCGTTGCATATATCGAAATTGCATCCTGACATGTTCGATTATGTTGGGCTGTTCTCGGCCGCGATATTTCCGTCAGATGCTCCGAATGGCGATACGGCTTCCGATGTGTATGCCGATATGGAGGGCAGGCTGAAAGTGCAGTTCGCAAATCCTCCCAAACTGTATTGGATAGGCATCGGCCGTGACGATTTCTTGTATAAGGCAAATACGGAATACCGCGGCATTCTCGACCGCATAGGTGCTGAATACACTTACTACGAAACCGGAGAGGGGCATATCTGGCGTAACTGGCGCATCTACTTGTCGGAATTCGTGCAGTTGCTGTTCAGGTGAGATAGTCTACAGCACGGGGCTGAGGAGGCGGATGAACGACTCTTTCAGTTTCTGTGTGAACGGACGGTGACGCCATACGGTGGATGTGATTCGTGTGGAATTTTCAATGTCGGCAAGGAATATTTCCTTCATCCGTGCGTTGATGGTCTTGCTGTAGATAAACGCATTGCATTCGAAATTGTATTCCATGCTGCGGAAGTCGAAATTAGTAGAGCCGGTAGTGGAGAACTCGTCATCGATGATTATTGACTTTGCGTGGAGCATCCCGGGCTCGTAGAAATATATTTTTATTCCGGATTTAAGGCATTGCCCTATATACGAGCCTGATGCAAGCCGCAGCATTACGGAGTCGGGCTTGCGTGGAATGATTATCCTTACGTCAACTTTCGAGAGAGCCGCGGTCTGCAACGCTTTGAGCAGGCTTTCGGTGGGCAGGAAGTAAGGCGTTTCTATGTAGATTAGTTTTTTAGCGTTGCTTATGGCTTTCAGGAACATAAGAGCGATGTTGTGCCATTGTCCGAAGGGCCCGCTGGTCATTATTTGTATTCCCGCTTCATCGCCGATGGCGGGGGCATAGTTGGATATTTCCTCGTTGAAAGGCGGTAATCCCATAAAAGCCCAATCGGAACCGAAAGAGTAGGCAAGTCCGAATATGCATTTGCCTTTCAGCCGCAGGTGCGTGTCACGCCAAGTGTTTCCGGGGGTGCTGATATAACGGTCGGCTATGTTCATTCCGCCTATATATCCTGTTTCTCCGTCAATAACTACTATTTTGCGGTGGTTGCGCCAATTTATCCTTGTGGCAAATTCCGGGAATGTGACTTTGAAAAATGGATGTACTTCTATGCCGGCTTCTGCCATTTCCCGATAAAACCGTTTGCTTACCTTGAAGCATCCTACGTGGTCGTAGATTACTCTGACTTCTACTCCTTGTTTGGCTTTTTCGATTAGTATACGGCTTATTTCCTTGCCTATGTTGTCGTCTTCGAATATGTAGAATTGCAGGTCTATGTATTTTTTAGCATTCGTAAGGTCGTCGATGAGGCGGGCGAACATTTCTTTTCCTTCGGTGAATATTTCTACATCGTTGCCCGGGAAATATATAGAGCCTGTGAGCGACTGGCCTAATTTCACAAGCTGTTTGCTTTCGTTGGAAAGTGGAAGTTTTGGTATTTCGACTTGCTTTATCCTTTCCTTGCGCATCAGCTTACGCCGCATCCGTTTCGATATTACTGCTTTTATCTTGATGCTGCGCCCGAAAAACAGATATAATGCCAGTCCTATCACCGGCAGGAACATAAGCACTGTCACCCAAGCCAAGGAGCGTACAGGATTGCGGTTCTCGGATATGACCACATAGATTACCGACAGGATAGTCGCAGAATAAACGATTATTGCGGCGATGCCAATCCATTGGTATGGGGTGATGAGTGCTATCATGACGGAATGAATGTGTTCAATAAATTCATTTGCTAAATTATGAAAAAGTCAAAACGATTCCAAAAAAACGGATAATAATTTGTCTTTCCGATGAAAATTTTTAATTTTGCGGTGTTAGAAGTATCGGTATGTTGAAAAAGAAACTTATGGCATTAGGATGTATGCTGCTGTGCAGTGCCTTCGCGTTTGCCGATGTGGTTGCCGAGGGCGCGTCATCGTCTTCAGTTGCTGTTTCGTCAGCTTCCGGCACTTTGACCGTTAAAAACAATACAGGAAAAAGTGTCACTTTTACTGTCTATTCCATAACCGGACAGGCAGTTAAGACGGTTACATTGAAATCCGACAGTACGACTATGGCTCTGCCGCAGGGCTTTTATATAGTTAAAAGTGAAGAAGGAACAGTGAAAGTTGTAGTTAAGTAGCCTGTGCGGATAGATTGCTTGCAAAACTATTAATAACTTATATTCATTTATTTATGTCAAGTATTGTTGTACGATTTCTTGCCGCGTCGACCGTGGCTTCTGTTGCCACGTTTTCTCCGGTTGCGGTAAATTCTCAAGCATTACCCAGAATATCCGATGCCGTCCTCGATGCGTATCCTGTCTATTCCGGTGATGACCTTGAACTTAAAGTGGATGATGCCGGCACTCATTTCAGGTTGTGGTCGCCGGGTGCGGAAAATGTGAGATTGAATTTATATACCGACGGTCTGAACGGCTCAGCTTACTGTACGGTTGAAATGAAAAAGGATGTGGCCGGCACGTGGGCTTATTCCTTTCCTGAAAAACTGTATGGTAAATTCTATACTTTCCAGATATGTATGGATGGCAAGTGGCTTAAAGAGACACCGGGAGTATGGGCGAAAGCTGTGGGTACTAACGGCTACCGTGCCGCGGTAATTGATATGGAGCGGACAAATCCTGAAGGATGGGAGCAAGATAAATATGTAGTTACGCCAAACCAGACTGATGCGGTAGTCTACGAGATGCATCACCGTGATTTCTCTGTGCATGCCAATTCCGGAATAGTCAATAAGGGTAAATTTGTCGCTATGCTTGAGCCGGGAACGGTATCGCCTGACGGGGAAAAGACTGGTATCGGCCATTTGAAGGAGCTCGGAGTGACTCATGTCCATATTTTGCCATCATATGATTTTAATTCAGTGGACGAGGCAAGGCTTATCGACCGTCAATATAATTGGGGATATGACCCTATCAATTATAATGTGCCGGACGGTTCTTATTCTACCAATCCTGCCGACCCCGCAACCCGTATCCGCGAGATGAAAGAGATGGTCAAGGCATTGCACGATGCAGGCATCGGTGTTATTATGGATGTGGTATACAACCACACTGCCGTGAACGATGATTCCAACTTCTCGCTCACTGCTCCGGGCTATTATTACCGCCATAATCCCGACGGTTCGTACAGCGACGCTTCCGGCTGCGGCAACGAGACTGCTTCCGACCGCCGCCAGATGGGCGATTTTATTGTCAATTCCGTGAAATATTGGACAGAAGAATACCATATCGACGGTTTCCGTTTCGATTTGATGGCCATCCACGACACGGAGACGATGAACCGGGTTGCAGAGACTGTCCGCGCGATTAATCCTTATGCTGTGATTTACGGAGAGGGTTGGTCGGCCGGCGACAGCCGTTTGCCGGTAGAGAGGCGCGCGCTGAAAGAGAATGTGGCTAAAATGAAGGGAATAGCGGTGTTCAGCGACGACATCCGCGACGCTGTCAAAGGGCATTACAGCCGTGAGGAGGATCGTGGCTTTGCTTCCGGCAAGCCGGGGTTGGAAGAAACCGTGAAAATAGGCATCGTGGCCTCTACTGCCCATCCGCAGGTGGATTATTCCAAGGGTAACAATTCTAAATTCGCATACGCAACTTCGCCGGAACAGATAATGAATTACGTTTCGTGTCACGACGACCTTTGTCTTACGGATAAAATGCGTAAGTCGATGCCTGATGCGACGGATTCGGTGAGAATGCGTGTAGCGCGGTTGGCACAGACAATCGTGTTCACTTCGCAGGGCACTCCGTTCATGTTTGCCGGCGAGGAGATTTTCAGGGATAAGAAAGGAGTCCATAATTCATTTAAGTCGCCTGATGAGGTGAACGCCATCGATTGGAGTCTGAAACGTAAAAATCGTGAGCAGTTTGATTATTACCGCAATCTTATTGATTTGCGGCGCAGCCATCCGGCTTTCCGTATGACAAATGCGGATGATATAGCCAAGCATATTGTTTTTGCGGAAATGAAAACGCCTAATCTCATTTCGTATGCGATTAAGGACAATGCGAATGGTGATGAATGGAAGGAGATAAGAGTAGTATTCAACGGCAGCGAAAAGCCGCAGACGGTGAAAGTGCCGAAAGGCGAATGGACTGTGGTTGCGGCCGACGGTAAGCTCGACAAGAACGGCTTGGGCACGATGAAAGGCGGAAAGGTGGAGGCTGCTCCGCAAGCCGCCCTTATCCTTGTCAGGTAAATAGCTGTTGAATGTTAGAGTCATAAAGCGCTTGCTGGAAAAATAAGCAGGCGCTTTTTGTTTGTCTGGAATTAATAGTTATATTTGTATGTGTTAAAGGATATAAGGATGAAAGCGAGGATTTTATTGACGCTGTTTTGCATATTCGCTTTTAATGCGGTTGCATTTGCTACGGTGCGCAGCTATTCCACGGAATTGATAGAGTCGGACATATGGCGGTGTGAGGAGGAAAAGTATCAGGATATGCCAAGATTGGGAAATGACGGCAAAATCGAGGCAAAACTTGGCACGGCTTCCGCTGCCGGCAGCAATACTCAATTGCACATTTATCTTTGCACAATAGAAGATGAAGAAAAAGATATATCTCCGAGCATTCTGGGAATGTGCAGAGGCATTCATAGAAAAGGGGATGCCGTTAAAGGCTATTCTGCCACAGTGTATTTGGAGAATGGCGAGTCTTTTCTCTCTACCGATGCCTCCCTTGTTAATGCTACAGCCGATTCTGAATTGAAGTTTCTCGGCATTCTTGCTGTAATGCTTGAACTTGAAAGCTTGTCGAGCAGCGAATCCTATAAATACGACCATGATGGGTGGCAGGCGCATGTGCTTGACAGTTTTGCGTCGAGCGACATCGTGAAAATCGTGGTTAATGATAACACATACAACCTTTCCGGATTCGACACGGCCGACACGTTACGGAGCATGTTCGCAGAGTTGTATAAAAAGACTGGAAACAGCTGGCTGCGTTTCTATTCGGCAGGTGGAAGCTCTCCATCGCACAGTCCCAAATCGGCTGCGTCGGCCTATATAACGAAAATCCGCACGGAGCATAATCTCGCGGAATACGGCGAGCGCGGCATGAGGGTGGCATTGAATTTCACAGTGTCGGGCATGAAAGGCAAGACTGGTATGGCCGTAGCTTATTTTTATGATGCCGATACCGGCGAGGCATTGCCCGACAAGAATGGGCGGTACTGTACTACTGACGGAAAGGTTTCGGCAAGCTCGGAGTTCACTCCTCCGTACGATACGACAGAAGAAACCAATTTCCGTATTTTCATTCCTCTGAAGGAGTTGGACCTCAATTCTGCTGACGGACCACGGAATTTGGAGGTAAAAGTGCATATCCTTGATTCGGATTGGAATGTGTTATGCAAGAGCGAATGGCTGTATTTCAATTGCCGTTTCGACCCGAATAAGTATCCGTATATGTTCACTCAGGCGATGTGATATGGTTTCAGCTTCCATAGTCACTTATAATACCGGTTGCGGAGAATTGCGGCGTTGTATTGATTCATTGCTGTGCAACGGCGTTTCTGTCATATATGTGAGCGACAATTCTCCTGACGACAGTTTGCGTGGCTTTTGTGACGCTATTGCCAGTGTGGAGTACATTCATAATGACCGTAACATAGGTTATGGGGCGGGACATAATGTTGCGATAAGAAGAGCGCGGCAAATTGGCTCTGGCTATCATCTGGTGATAAATTCCGATGTGTATTTCGGAGAAGGCGTAATCGGCAGGATAGCGTCGTATATGGATGCGAATCCTGATGTGGCGCAGGTAATCCCCAATGTGGTTTATCCGGACGGTAGGTTGCAGTATGTAGTCAGGCTTTTGCCTGTTCCTGCCGACCTGATTTTCCGCCGTTTCATACCGCGGAAGATTGCGGAGAAAAGAAATTACCGTTATTGTCTGGAGTTTTTCGACCATAAGCGTCCTGTCAATGTCGCTTATCATCAGGGCAGTTTCATGTTTTTCAGGATGGAATGTTTCGACAAGGTTGGATTGTTTGACGAACGTTTTTTCATGTATCCGGAGGATATAGACATCACGCGCCGCATGCACCGGTATTACCGTACGATGTTTTTCCCGGATGTGACAGTCGTGCATGCCCATCGTGCGGCATCTTACAAAAGTTGGAGGATGCTTATGGTGCATATGGTTAATATGATTAGGTATTTCAACAAGTGGGGCTGGTTTTTCGATAAAGAACGTAGCGAGTGGAATAAACGGCTGCTTGGGGAACTTGGATATGAAAAGTGAGTTGTCTTGATTGTTTTTCACTTGTCTTGCACTATCTTTGCAGAGTGAAACGGTATGTTTTGCCGTGTAAAACTCGAAAATATGGGTGGCAAGATTATTGAATATAAGAAAGTCGAAATAACACGTAAGGAACTGATTGTCCTTAAGAATGTAGATTTTTCGCTTGAGGAAGGTGAGTTCGCTTATCTTATCGGGCGTGTCGGCAGCGGAAAAAGCAGTCTGTTGAAGACTATGTATGCTGAAATTCCGGTTACGGAAGGAAGTGCCCGTGTGTTCGATTATGATTTGACATCGATCCGCCGTAAAGATGTGCCGATGTTACGCCGTCGTATAGGAATCGTTTTCCAAGATTTCCAGCTTCTGACAGACCGTTCCGTCTACGACAATTTGCTTTTTGTGCTGAAGGCCACCGGCTGGAAATCCAAGCAGGAGATGGACGACCGTATTGAAACGGTGCTTAAGGGCGTGGGCATGACTAACAAGTCGTATAAGATGCCCCATGAGCTGTCGGGCGGAGAGCAGCAGCGCATTGCCATTGCGCGGGCGTTGCTCAACAAGCCGGAGCTGATTCTTGCCGACGAGCCGACCGGCAACCTCGACAATGCCACTGGCCGGCAGATAATGGAATTGCTTCATAAGATAAGCAGCGAGGGCACGGCGGTTGTAATGGCTACGCATAACATGCAATTGACAAGCGATTTCCCTGCGAGAGTTGTGAAATGCGAGAATAAGAACGTGGCGGAAGTATGATATTATTGTGAAATATTTTTAATACAGTTGTTTAGTAGATTTATTGAAAATGAAGGTTCTTAAATTTGGAGGGACTTCGGTAGGTTCCGCAGAGAGGATAAAGTATGTTGCGGATTTGGTGTCCGGACGTGGTAAGAATATAATAGTGCTGTCGGCAATGGCAGGTACTACTAATACTCTTGTGGAAATATCCGATTATCTATATAAAAAGAATGTTGACGGTGCAAAAGAAACAATCAACGTTCTTGAACGGAAGTACTTTCAGACCATTGCGGAACTCTATGAAGATGCAAATTTGAGGAGCGAGGCGGAGCGTGAAATCAAGGCCTGCTTCAACTATATACGCTCGATGACGAAAGATATATTCACTTCGTTCGAGGAAAAGGAGATACTTGCCCAAGGGGAGATAATGTCGACTGTAATGATGAATCTTTACCTGCATGGCAAAGGAGTGAAATCGGCTTTGATACCCGCTCTTGAATTCATGCGCACCGATAAGAATGGCGAGCCTGATACGCAGTTTATCAAGCAGCGTCTTAACAATTTGCTGGACGAATATCCGGAAGCCGATTTGTATATCACCCAAGGCTATATATGCAGGAACGCATACGGGGAAATTGACAATCTGCAGCGTGGAGGGAGCGACTATTCGGCTTCGCTTGTAGGTGCTGCCGTAGGTGCGGAAGAGATTGAAATATGGACAGACATTGACGGGATGCACAACAACGACCCGCGCTATGTGGAAGGGACAAAACCTGTCGAGAAGCTGAATTTCGAAGAGGCAGCCGAACTGGCGTATTTCGGGGCTAAGATTTTGCATCCTATGTGTGTGCAGCCTGCCAAGCATTCCAACATACCTGTGAGGCTGCTCAACACGATGGACCCTTCGGCAAAAGGCACGCTGATAGGCAACGACACTGACGGCCGCGGCATAAAAGCTATTGCCGCGAAGGACAATATCGTGGCCATAAGGATACGGTCGGGCAGGATGTTGCTCGCATACGGTTTCCTGAGGAAAGTGTTCGAGACGTTTGAAGCGCATAAGACCGCCATCGATATGGTAGCTACTTCCGAGGTGGGCATCTCTCTGACAATAGATTCCGATAAGAATCTTGAGCCTATATTGGAAGATTTGAGGAAGTTCGGCACTGTGGACTATGATAAGGATATGGTGATAATTTGTGTGGTCGGAAGTTTCGACTGGCGTAACTGCGGACTGGAAGCGGATGTAATCAACGCGTTGAAAGACATTCCTGTGCGTATGATTTGTTATGGAGGCAGCGACCACAACATATCGTTCCTCGTGAAAAAAGAAGATAAGGTCAAAGCATTGAACCTGTTGAGTAAGAATTTGTTTGACTAAAACATATATATTATATGGCATATTTCCCTATAGAAGAATTCAGGAAACTGGAAACGCCTTTCTATTATTACGATATGGATTTGCTGCGGCGCACATTGCAAACCGTTGCGGAGCTTTCCGGCAAACATGGCTTTCATGTGCATTATGCCGTAAAGGCCAATTACAATCCGAAGATACTGGAAGCGGTCAGGGAATACGGATTCGGTGTGGATTGCGTGAGCGGGGGTGAAATCGAGGCGGCTCTGGCTGCCGGTTTCTCGGGCGATTCCATTATGTTTGCCGGTGTGGGCAAAACCGATAGAGAGATAGAATTGGCATTGGAAAATAATATAAGGTGCTTCAATGTCGAGTCGTTGCCCGAACTGGAGAACATCAATTCGATAGCCTCGCGGATGAACCGTATGGCGCATGTCGCCGTCCGTGTGAATCCTAATATCGACGCGCATACCCATCATTATATCACCACGGGCCTGCAAGAAAACAAATTCGGCATAAGTGTGGAGTTGCTTGACGAATTTGTAGGGCGCGCATTGGCTATGGGCAATGTTGATTTGTGCGGTGTGCATTTCCATATAGGGTCGCAGATTCTCGACAATGAGCCGTTCGAGATGCTTTGTGACAAGGCGGCCGAAGTGCTTGCATGGATGGAGAAAGCCGGCGCTTTGATTACCATAGTGGATGTAGGCGGCGGTCTCGGAATTGATTATGATGCTCCGGATGAGAATCCGGTACCCGGTTTCGAACGCTATTTCAATACTTTTGCCGAACATTTGCGCCTAAAGCCGGGACAGCAGCTGCATTTTGAGCCAGGACGCTCCCTTGTGGGACAATGCGGTTCGCTGATTACGAAAGTGCTGTATGTGAAAGAGGGGCTGTCCAAGAAATTTGCCATTGTCGATGCCGGGATGACGGATTTGTTGCGTCCGGCACTGTATCAGGCTCATCACGAGATAGAGAATATAACTTCACATAGCGCGGTCGACGACGTTTACGATGTGGTCGGCCCGGTTTGTGAATCTTCGGATTGTTTTGCTACCGACGAGCGTTTGCCGCTTGTCTCAAGAGGAGACTTGTTGGCTATCCGCTCGGCAGGGGCATACGGAGAGGCGATGGCATCTCATTATAATTGCCGTAAGCTCCCCGCAAGCGTCTTTTCTGACGGAATCTAAAGAGCCTCTTCTATGGATGAAACCAAAGATGTGGCTGACTGTATTCCCGGTTTGCGCCACAGCATCTGTCCTCCTTTGAATAGCATCAGTGTGGGTACGGATTGTATTTGGTAAGCTGAAGATAGTGCTTGGTTTTGGTCCACATCTATTTTAATGATGCGTGCCTTGTCGCCGACTCTCGCTTTTACTTCTTCGAGAATTGGATGCATGCGTTGGCACGGACCGCACCATGTTGCGTAGAAGTCGACTAATGTCGGTTGGTTTGAAGAGATTAAGTCTTTGAATTTTTCTGACATGATTTTAAATTTTTAATGTTTGTCTGTTATGAAAACGGATTAATATATGAAATGGTTCATTCAAACAGATGGCAGTTGGTTGAAAAATAAATTTTATGGCCCGATATATAAACCTGAAAGGTATGGGCGTGGCTTTGATTACGCCTTTCAGACAGGATAAGTCTATTGATTTTCCGGCTCTCGCCCGTCTGCTGGAGCATATCATACGTAATAATGCCGATTACATCGTTGTGCTTGGCACTACGGCTGAAACAGCTACATTGACAGAGGAAGAAAAAGAGGCTGTCCGGACGTTTGTGGTGGAGCGTGTTAATCGCCGTGTGCCGCTTGTCCTTGGTTTGGGCGGAAACAATACGAAGGCGATTACCGACAGTTTGCAACGTGATGATTTTTCTGATTTCTGCGCCATACTCTCGGTAGTTCCTTATTATAATAAGCCTTCACAAGAAGGTATGTATCAGCATTATAAGGCAATTGCGGAGGCTTCTCCTCTTCCGGTCATTCTTTATAATGTGCCCGGACGTACAGGCGTGAATATGACAGCGGAGACTACTTTGCGTCTTGCACGCGATTTTGAAAATATCGTCGGTATCAAGGAAGCGTCGGGCAACATCACCCAAATGGACGACATTATTAAAAATAAACCTGACGATTTCGTTGTAATTTCCGGTGACGATGGAATTACTTTTCCTTTGATGACGCTTGGCGCAGTTGGCGTTATTTCTGTGATAGGCAATGCGTTCCCTTACGAGTTCGGGCGTATGGTGCGACTGGCTCTCGACGGTGATTATCACCGTGCATTGATGATACACCATCGTTTTACGGAATTGTTCAGCCTTCTTTTTGTCGATGGAAATCCGGCGGGAGTGAAGTGTGTGCTTAATGCCAAAGGTTTCATAGAGAACGAGCTGCGTCTTCCGCTTGTCCCTACTAAAATCACCACATACCAGCAGATACGGGAAGTGTTGCGTAAATTAGAGGAGTGAAAAGGTAGTGATGGTATTGCAGGTTTGATATTATTGCATTACCTTTGCATCACTTTTTGGAGGAAATGTTTTTTTGGGGTCCAGTAGCTCAGCTGGATAGAGCAACAGCCTTCTAAGCTGTGGGTCGTGGGTTCGAATCCCGCCTGGATCACCGGATGAAACCGTCTGCCTGTCGTCGATACATGGCGGACGGTTCGTTTTTTTATTGATTGCGTTCTATCGGGTCGGATAAGGGATTAAGGTCGGCTGGCGGTGTGGCTTGCGTTTTCTCCTTTTGCTTGGAGGGTTTCCGGACGATGGTGTCGGCTTTCATTTTTTCTACTTGGAGTATGAATTGTTCCATTTTTGCGGTCTCTTCCGGTGTAAGCGGTTTCGCCGTATATCCTCCGTCTTTGATGAAAAGATTAATGGCAAGGAATGCGGCAATTATTATTGCAAACGACAATAGTCCTATGCGTTCCGGTTTGGAAAGCCGTTCCATAATGGTTATCCTATTATTTCGATTATTTTGTTTACCAATACTGCAGCTACAAGCAAAGGGGCAATATAGCGTATGGAGAACAATACGACCGGCACTATCCGTGAACGGACAGTCCCTTTATTAGTCATCTCTTCATTGAGAAATGACTTTGGCAGTATGTGGCCTACATAGATGCATACGAAAATGGCAACTAATGGCAGCATTATGTTGGAAGTGAAATAATCGAGGGCATCGAATATTGTCATTCCGAAAATACGGATGTTGTCCCATGGACCGAGCGATAGCGAGCATATCGCGCTGAGCAGGAATAACGGCAGCAATACTATATAGCAAGATTTACGCCGCGACCATCCGAATGCGCCGGACAGGAACGCTATGTCGACTTCGGCGAGCGACACTGTCGATGTGAGGGCCGCGACGACAAGCAGGAAGAAGAACAGTATCGACCATAGTTGCGTGAATGGCATTTGCATGAAAATTTCCGGCAATGTGGCGAATACAAGGGTGGCTCCTTCCGTAGAGCCGGTTATCCCGAAGGCTTTTACGGCAGGGAATATGGTTAGTCCCATCAGTATAGCGACAACGAACACTAAGCCTGATACGGTGAAGGATGTGCGTCCTAACCGGGTGGAAGCAGGATAGTATGATGAATAAGTGACCAATATGCCCATACCCAAGCTTAGGGAAAAGAATGCCTGTCCGACAGCATTAATCAGTACGTTTCCGTCTAATTTGGAGAAATCGGGCTTCAAGAAAAATTCCACGCCTTCTTTCGCGCCGGGCAAGGAAAGGGAAATGCAGCAAAATACTATCAGTATTATGAACAGTAGGGGCATTAGCAGATTGGACATTTTCTCAATGCCTTTCTGCACGCCTTGTAGCAGAATCACAAGATTGAGTATTATCATCAATGCTGTCCAGAATAAAGGCCTCCATCCGCTTTGTAGCGATTGCTCCATTACGGACGAGAAACGGTTGGCATTGTCTATCCCGGTATAAAGCTCTCCGGTGATTGACATCCACAGGTATTCGAGTGTCCATCCGGAAACTACTATATAGAACGAAAGGATGAGATATGAGGCTACGACTGCCACCGCTCCTACAATCCACCAACGTTTTGCGGGTGACAGTTTGCGGAAAGAACCGACAGCGTCGCTGCCGCTTCCGCGCCCTAATGCAAATTCGGCGAGCATTACCGGAATGCCCATAAGAAGCACGCACAGCAGATAGACTATAAGGAATACTGAGCCTCCGTTGTCCTGCACCTCATTCGGGAAACGCCACACGGTACCTAATCCTACGGCAGAACCCAAGGTCGCCGCTATCACGCCTAATTTTGAGGCGAATTGTGTTTTTGTGCTACTCATAATGTTATCTTTTTTCTACCATCCTCCTGACGCTCCACCACCGCCGGTAGAGCCGCCCCCGAAACTTCCTCCACCGCCGAAACCGCTGCCGCTCCCTCCGCCGAAGCCGCCTATGAAAGGAACTATTACCGGCACTTCGTCTTTGGGTACTGTATAGGAGAGATTTACGGTGTTTCCGCAGTTGCGGCATCTGAATGTTTTCACTCCTTTCCCTTCTCTCAGCGGGGATGAGTTCTGTATCAGCCTGTCGCCTACCAGCATCATTGCTTTCGTGTGGCAGACAGGGCATTCTTGGTACGGAGTCCGTTTGTTGATGAACGGAAACACGTCCACTTCTCCGCATTTGTCGCATAGCCACACGTCATAGTCAACGGAATTGAGCCGCTCTTCCAAATCCTGAGCCGGGGTGAGGTATTTGTTGTCTTCTGTTTCCGATAATTTCCGCATTTTTGCTTTGCAGTTGGGGCAGGTTCTTCGTTTGTTGCGGCAGCGTTTTGAAGCTATTGCCGCAATCACCAAAGCCGGTAATCCCATCCCTAATGTGACGAAAGAAAGGACTAATGACGGTAATAATAGACGGCGCAGTCTGTAAAAGCGTTCATAAGGGTCTTTCTTCCGGGTGCTTATTACAACGGCGAGTACATACACTAACAGTATGGATGCCACCCAACCGGCAACAGTGGAATATAGCTGCCACATCTTGCCGTTGTCGATAGCTATAGGGCGGTCGTTGGCATATTTTGACTTCAACTCTTCTACTGCGCCGGGAGTCGTAAGCACGTTATGGATATAGTCTGTTGCTTTAAGCATGCCGGTGTCGTAGTCTCCGTTGCGGAAATAGGGCACCATCAGTTGGCGTATTATTCTTCCGCATACTATGTCGGGCAACAGTCCTTCAGCTCCGTAGCCGGTACGTATCACGGCTTTCCGCTGATCTTCCACTACGAGTATCAGCAGGCCGTTGCTTTTGTCTTGTTTACCTATGCCCCAATGCTCGAACAGGCGTGTCGCGAAATCGTTGATTTCATCTTCCCCGATTGTCTTTACAATTACTGCCACGACTTCCGCGCTTGTCTTTTCCCAGATGTCGCCTATTGTGGCGTTTAGCCGGGCTTCTGCCTGTGTGGAGATTATTCCGTCGGGATTTGTCACGAATTTTGTCTTGTCTGCCAAATGCACATTCGGGATTTCATCCACTGTGTAAGCATATAGCGGCAATGCGGATAAGACAGAGCAGAGTAGGATTAATATCTTTTTTTTCATTGTTTTGTAGGTTTAAATTGCGGGGAGGCTCAACCCGTTGAGCTTGCGGAACAAATCGAGGGCATAGACATCGGTCATCCCTGAAATATGGTCGAGTACGGCTTGGATTTTGCCGTAGATGGTTGGGGCTGCCGTGTCGTACTGGTTGGGTACGCGGCTAAGCAGCAGCCGCGAATAGTTCTTTTCCGGATGGAGGACGGCATCGAGCAGGCGTTCGAGCAGGAATGAGATTATCCTGTTTCCGGCAAGCTCGATATCCACTACGTCGCTTGACGCGTAGATTTTTTCCCATGCTGTCGCCGAACATTGTGCGTATGCGTCGTGCGGCAGTTTCGCGATGTGGTCAATCAGGCATCCGCCGAACGAGCCTTGTAGTATCGCTTCTTCATTGTTGACGAACACTTTCGCGCACTCGCCTACCAGCTCGCCTATGACGCACGAGCGCATATAGGCTACTTTCTCATTGTTGTCGTCAATCATCCGTATCACGCCGCGCATTTTTTCTTTCCGTTCTTCCGTGAAGAAACTGAGCATCAGGTGCAATACGTCATGGCAACTGAGAATTTTCAGCTTGTGGGCATCCTCCAAATCCATGACCTGATAGCAGATGTCGTCGGCGGCTTCCATAAGGTAGACTAACGGATGGCGCGCATACACTCCTTTTGATTTTTCTATCAGCCCGAGTTCCTGCGCTACTTTTTTAAAGCAGTCGGCTTCCGAGCAGAAAAAGCCGAATTTTCCTTTTATGGGGGAATCGTAGGATGAATATGGATATTTTACGATTGAGGCGAGCGACGAGTATGTCATTGCGAGCCCGCCTTCTCTCCGTCCGCGGAATTGATGAGCCAGCAGACGGAAAGAGTTTGCGTTGCCGTCGAAATTGACCAAGTCGCTCCATTCTTCGCCGGTAACCATCGGTTTGACCGACAGTCCGTTGCCTTCCGAAAAATAAGTGGCTATGGTGCGCTCTCCGGAGTGCCCGAATGGGGGATTGCCCATATCGTGGGCAAGGCATGCGGCACCTACAATCTCTACGATATGCGTCAGCTTTTCAGCCGCTGGAGTGCCTTCATAGCGCGGCATCAGCATGCCGCACACCTCGTTGGCGAGCGATTTCCCGACACTCGACACCTCCAAGCTGTGCGTCAGCCGGTTGTGTACGAATATGCTGCCCGGCAGGGGGAATACCTGCGTCTTGTTCTGCAATCGGCGGAATGGCGAAGAAAACACAAGGCGGTCGAAATCGCGTTGGAAGTCGCTTCTGGTTTGCGTGGTGTTGCTGCGGTAGCGTTCCATGCCCAACCTCTTGCTGCAAATCAGTCGGCTCCATTCCATCCGGTTTTTATTATCTGTAATCTGCATCGTAAAATCTGTCTCAAACCATACAAAGATACTGCAAATCGGGGGCAAAACAATCAAACTTGTTTGAAATTGTTGTGCCGAGATGCAGCTTATATTGTCCAAAGGCAAAATCGTTGTAACACAATCCGGTTTAAGTGAAATTGTATGGACTTTGTTGTTATTGTGCTGTGGTGTCTTCGGGGAGGGCTTTGGTGGCTTTTGCCCCTAACGCTTTAAGCCCTTTTGCCTTTTCTATCAAGTTGCCTCTGCCTGTCGACAACTTTTTGAATGCGTTGTCGTATGTGGCGTGCAATTTGGCGATTCCGGTTTCTATGTCTTTCATATCGTTGATGAATCCTACGAATTTGTCGTAGAGCTTGCCGCTTTCTTCCGCAATCTGTAAGGCGTTTTTTGTCTGTTTGTCGCGTGTCCAGAGTTGCGCTATCAGGCGCAGGGTGGAAATCACATGCGCCGGGCTTATTATCACTACATGCTTCTCGAATGCTTCCTGCCACAGGCTTTTATCGAGCGACATCGCAATGAGATAGGCTTGTTCGTTTGGCACGAACATCAGTACATAGTCCAACCTGCTGTTTGGCGACACGCCCACATAATTCTGATATTGTTTAGTGTCGAGTTCTTTGATATGGCTTCTTACTGAAGCGACATGGGCTTTGCCGTATGCTTCCCGCTCTTTCTCGTCATCGGCGTTGATATAGGAATTGTATGCCGTGAGCGATACTTTGGAGTCAATCACTATATATTTCTTATCAGGCAGGCATACTACCACATCAGGGCGCAACATCTGTCCTTTTTCATTTTTGAGCAGCTCGCCGTCGTCGTTTCTCGTGGATTGCACGAAATAGTTCTCGTCCCTTACCAATCCCGATTTCTCGAGAATTGTCTCCAGTATCAGTTCGCCCCAGTCGCCTTGCACTTTGGTGTCGCCTTTCAGCGCGTTTGTCAGTTCCCTCGCTTCCTTACCGATCGACTGGTTGAGCGACATAAGGTTTTCCAAATGGGCGTTAAGTGTGTGCCGCTCTTTCGCTTCGGCCACGTAATTGTCGGTAATTGTCTTTTTAAATTCGTTTATGTTCTCTTTGAGAGGGTTGAGTATGGCTGATAGCCGTGCTTCGCTGTTTTGTCTGAAATTGTCGGATTGCTTGGTGAAAATTTCGTTGGCAAGGATGCGGAACTGGTTCTCGCTTGCTTTCTGGATGTTCTCACGTTCGGATTCCATTACAGACATACGTTCGCGCAGTCTTGCGTTTTCCACTTTCTCTTCTGTAATCTGCTGCCGTGCGGATTTCAGCTCCTCCGACATGTTTTCTGCCGATGCTTTAAGGTCGTCGCATTGTTGTTTGTAATTGTCTACCGTGGCCTGAAGATTTTTCACTTCTTCCTGCTTCCGGGTGCAGCGGTTGCGTTCTGCCATCCATAATGCGAAAGTGGAGGCAGCTAAGATTCCTAATATGATTATTGCTATTACCATAAATTTTGAGAAACAGGGTATGCCTGAATGGGGCATACCCTGACGGGTTGAAAACAATTTTAATTGTTGTGGCTGTCTATTTTCTCTGCCAACTGGCTTTTTGTCGCCGTTCCTACGTGTCTGTCCACCACTTCTCCGTTTTTAAGGAAAATGAGGGTAGGGATGTTCCTTATGCCGAATTTCTCGCATACTTCGGAATTTTCGTCAACATCGCATTTATAGATATCCACTTTCCCTTCGTATTCTGTCGCCAGCTCGTCGACAATCGGTGAAATTTTTTTGCAGGGTCCGCACCATTCAGCCCAAAAATCAATCACTACTAATCTCTCAGAAGCCAACACTTCTGCCAATTCGTTGTCTGTAAGTTGTTTTGCCATTTTTGTGAATATGTTTAATTGTTATCTGTCTTTATTGAATATGCTATTTCGTTATCCTCTAATTCTGTCAATAAGTTCTTGTTTAAGATTATTTTATCAGTCGATGACAATTGCACGCATTTATGTTCTTTCTCGTTTTCGATGTTGATGAACAAGTTTCTTGAGTCTTCGCTATTGTTGCCGATATAGCGGTCGAGCAACGCTGTCAACGAGTTGTCGTTGATGTCACGCTCTTTAAGATTCAATTGGATGCCGTTTATCACTTGCCCTTTTATCGACTCTAACAATTGCACGTCGAGGATTGTCAGGAATGTCTTTGATTTATCATACCGGCTGCTTTGATATTGGTATTTTATCCTTATGGCATTCCCTACGCTGCTGTATTTGAAGTAGTTTATGTAATTGTCGCCGAACAGGCTTATTTCAGCAGAGCCGGAATAATCCTCGATTTTCATTTTGCCGAATTTAGAGCCTTTTCTTGACACAAGCTCTTTGGAATCGACCACTAAGCCTCCTACGGTATATATTTTGTCGGGTTCGGAAGCTTGTTCCGAGCCGAACATATTGGCCGGAACGCTGCAACCGTAGGTTATTTCCAAGTAATATTTGTCGAGCGGATGTGCGGACAGGTACATGCCGACAAGGTCTTTCTCGTAATTGAGCTTTTCCAAGTCAGACCATGCGCTTCTCATAGGAGGCTCCGGTTTCATAGTGTCTACGAAGTCAAACCCGCCGAAAAGCGAAGCGGCCGAATTGGCTTTGTCCATTTGGTACCGTTGCCCATAGCGCATAAGCAGTTCGCTGAACGATGCTGATTCTTCCGACTTCCCGAAATCCTCGCGCCTTACGCCGAAACAGTCGAAAGCTCCGGCAAGGGCAAGGTTGTCAAGCACTTTGCGGTTGCATGTCGTAAGATTTATGCGTTCCACCAAATCGTAGATTGATTTGAATTCGCCATTGGCTTTGCGCTCGTCGAGAATGGCCTGTACTACATTCAGCCCGACACCTTTTATGGCGGCCAGCCCGAAACGGATTTCTCCATTTTTGTTTACGCTGAATTTTGCCATACTTTCGTTGATGTCAGGCCCTTTCACCTTTATCTTCATGGCTTTGCATTCGTCCATGAATTTGGTGAGCTTCGTTATGTCGTTAAGGTTGCGGCTGAGTACGGCGGCCATATATTCTTCCGGATAGTTGGCTTTCAGATAAGCGGTCTGGAATGCCACCCAACTGTAGCAGGTGGCGTGGCTCTTGTTGAAAGCGTATGACGCGAATTTTTCCCAGTCGCCCCATATCTTTTCAAGGATGTTTTTGTCGTAGCCGTTTGCCTGTCCGCCGGAAAGGAACAATGGCTTAAGCTCTGCCAGCTTGTCTTTCAACTTTTTACCCATGGCCTTGCGCAGCCCGTCCGATTGCCCGCGCGTGAAGTTGGCGAGCAGGCGCGACAGCAGCATGACTTGCTCCTGATAGACAGTGATGCCGTATGTGTCTTTCAGATACTTTTCCATTACCGGGATGTCGTACTGTATCGGTTCCTCGCCGTGCTTGCGGGCTATGAATTGCGGTATGTATTCCATTGGTCCGGGGCGGTAGAGGGCGTTCATCGCTATCAGGTCCTCGAATGTGGAAGGCTGCAATTCGCGCAGGTATTTCTGCATTCCCGCCGATTCGAATTGGAAAGTTCCGGTAGTGCGCCCTTCGCAATAGAGCTGGTATGTCTTGGCATCGTCCATCGGTATGTTGTCAATGTCGACATCTTCTCCGCGGTGCTCTTTGATGTTGTAGAGCGCTTCCTTGATTATAGAAAGGGTTTTCAACCCTAAAAAGTCCATTTTAATCAGGCCTGTGGATTCGATTACCGAACCCTCGTATTGTGTTACCAGCACTTTCTCGCCGTCTTTGTCGGTGGCCGTGGCTACCGGTACCCAGTCGGTGATGTCGTCGCGTCCGATAATCACACCACAGGCATGCACGCCTGTGTTGCGCACGTTGCCTTCAAGCTGCAAGGCATATCTTAGCGTTTCCTGAATCTCCGTAGAGCCGTAATTCAGGGCTTCCTTCAGTTCCGGTACGTATTCGTAACAATTTTTCAGGTTGATTTTCTTGGTTTCGCCATTTATCTCGAAAGGCTTGTCGGGAATCATTTTGGTCAGCCTGTCGCTTTCAGATAGCGGAAGTCTCGTGACTCTCGCGACATCCTTTATCGCGGATTTTGCCGCCATCGTGCCGTATGTGATGATGTGCGCCACTTTTTCCGCCCCGTATTTATTGGTGACATAGCGCAATACATCCGCCCTGCCGTCATCATCGAAGTCTATGTCGATATCAGGCAGCGATATGCGGTCAGGGTTGAGGAATCGTTCGAAAAGCAGGTCGTATTCAATCGGGTCTATCTGGGTGATTCCTAAACAGTATGCCACAGCCGAACCTGCTGCGGAGCCACGGCCGGGGCCTACGGAAACTCCTATTTGCCGGCCGGCGTTGATGAAATCCTGCACAATCAGGAAGTAGCCCGGGAAGCCCATATTCTTGATTGTGTCGAGCTCGAAGTCTATGCGCTCTTTTTGCTCGTCCGACAGTTTGTCGCCCCAGCGTTTTTTTGCGCCTTCGTAAACCAAATGCCGCAGATACTCATTGTTGTCGGAAAAGCCTTCCGGCAGGGGGAAATTCGGCAATATCGGTCCGTGGTTGATGGAGTACATCTCGATTTTGTCGAGTACTTCCAATGTGTTGTCGAGAGCTTCTGGAATATCGGCGAACAGGTCGTTCATTTCCTGCTGCGTTTTCATCCATTCCTGCTTCGTATAGAGCATCCTTTTCGGATCGTCGAGATATGTGCCTGTCGATATGCATATCAGCCGGTCGTGCGCTTCCGCGTCTGCCTCGTTGACAAAATGCACGTCGTTCGTGCATACTAATTTAATTCCGTGTTTCTTGGAAAAATCGACCAGTACTTTGTTGACTTTTTCCTGCAGAGGGTATGTGTCGTGGTTGGCGTTCGGCACGGAGGCTTTATGGCGTTGCAATTCAAGATAGTAGTCGTCGCCGAACACACGTTTGAACCATAATACCGACTCTTCTGCCTCGTCTATCCGGTCGTTGGCTATCAGTTTGGGAATCTCTCCGCCGAGACAGGCAGAACACACGATTAATCCTTCGTGATGTGCTTCCAGTTGCTTTTTGTCGGTGCGCGGATGGTAGTAATAGCCTTCTGTCCATGCGCTTGATACAATCTTTATCAGATTATGGTATCCTTTTTCATTTTTTGCCAGTACAATCAGATGCCGTCCGGTGTCTTTCTTATTGTCCTTGTCGTGCATCGAATTGTCGGCTACGTACATCTCGCATCCGAATATGGGGATGAAAAGTTTCTTCTTGGCGGCGGACAGACGGGCTTCCGCTTCCTGTAAGGCGGAATTGTCGTCCGATTCTTTCAGCGATTCGATTTCTTTTTTTATCGACTTGATTTCATTGTCGGCATCTGAATTTTTCTTTTTCACGTAGTCGAAAAACTCTTTTATCCCGAACATATTGCCATGGTCGGTGAGCGCGATGCCTCGCATGCCGTCGGCTATGGCTTTGTCTACCAGAGCTTTCACTGATGCTTGTCCGTCGAGTACGGAATATTGGGAGTGTACGTGCAGATGTATGAATGGATGCATATTAGTCCTGAATTTTGGACCGTAAAGTTACGCATTCCGTAGGAAAAAGAAAACGATTCCCATATTAAATTCTTTTTTTGTAGCTTTGCAATGAATTTCAAAATTAAACCAGTTTTTTCAACGTGATATACCCTGAAGGTTTAGAGAGCAAAATAGGTTTCGACGGTGTAAGAGGCATAATTGCCGGGTATTGCAGCAACCAGCTTGGACAAGAAAAGTGCCGTGAGATGAAATTTTCTTCAAGTTATGAGGACATAAAGTCACAACTGCTTCAGGCCGACGAGTTTCTGAGTATCCTTAATGCAAATGAGGGTTTTCCGAACGGTAGCATACACGACTTGCACGAGGAGTTGGGAAGGGTAAAGGCTGCCGGTACATATTTGACAGAATCGGAGTTGTACAGGCTCGGACAGACGTTGGCGTCGGCCATAGAAATACATTCTTTTTTTACGGAGGAAAGACGTGCCAAATATCCTGAATTATGGGAAATAGGCAGGTCGCTTGTCTTGTTTCCTGAAATAGTGGAGCTTGTAAACCGTACTGTCGATAAATATGGAGAAGTCCGTGACAATGCGTCGGCGGAATTGTTTGAGCTGCGCAGGTCGTTGTTGTCGGTTACAAGCCGTATGAACGGGGCAATGCAGCGTATTATGTCGCAGTACAAGCAGGAAGGGATACTTGATAAAGACACTAATCCGGCCGTTCGCGACGGCAGGCTTGTGATTCCGGTCGCTCCGATGCACAAGCGTAAGGTCAAGGGCATTGTGCACGATGAGTCGGCTACCGGTAAAACTGTGTTCATTGAGCCGGAAGAAATAGTTGAGACCAACAACCGTATCCGGGAGATAGAGGCGGAGATAAGGCGCGAGATAATACGTATACTGATATCGGTTACTGACAAGATCCGTCCGGAAGTGGACGAATTGCTGGCGTTCTATGACATTATAGGTGTATTCGATTTCATCAGGGCAAAGGCTTTGTTTGCACAGGCTACGGGGGCTGCTATGCCTAATTTTTCCGACACGCAGGAAATAGAATGGTACCATGCCTGGCATCCGATGTTGCAGGTGGCTCTCGACAAGGCGGGGAAAGAAGTTGTCCCGCTTGACATAAAACTTGACAGGAATACGCATATACTTCTTATTTCCGGACCTAATGCGGGCGGAAAATCGGTTTGCCTGAAAACTGTCGGCATAGTGCAGTATATGCTTCAATGCGGAATATTGCCGCCTGTCTATAGCAATTCGCATTTCGGCGTGTTCGAAGATTTGTTCATCGACATAGGCGACGAGCAGTCTATCGAGAATGAGCTTAGTACATATAGCTCGCACCTTGCCAATATGAAGTATTTCATGCAGCATGGAAGTGGCAGGTCGTTGGTGCTGATTGACGAGTTCGGGGGAGGTACCGAGCCGCAGATAGGCGGAGCTATAGCGCAGGCTATTCTTAAAAAGTTGAACGATGCCGGGGTGTTTGGCGTGATTACGACTCATTATCAGAATCTTAAAAAGTTTGCGAATGAAACTCCGGGTATTGTCAATGGCGCGATGCTTTATGACCGGCATTTGATGAAGCCGCTGTTCCAGCTGTCGGTAGGAAACCCGGGAAGTTCTTTTGCGATAGAAATCGCAAAGAAAATCGGCATTCCGGCCGATGTCCTCGATTATGCGGCCGATATTGTGGGGTCGGACTATATTAATATGGATAAGTATCTTCTTGATATAGCCAGAGACCGCCGCTATTGGGAGAATAAGCGTCAGGACATACGTGTGGAACGGAAAAAATTGGATAAAATCATAGAGCGGTATGAGGCGGATTTGCAGAAATTGATAGTGGAGCGCAGGGAAATTCTGAAAGAGGCGAAATCCGAGGCGAAAGAGATTCTCTCGAAAAGCAATGCCTCAATAGAAAATGCCATACATGAGATTAAAAAAGCACAGGCAGAGAGGGAGCAGACTAAGTTGGTACGTCGGCAAATCGATGAGCTGAAGTCGCGTCTGGCGAATGATTCGGACGATACGGAGACCGCTAAAAGGATAAAGGAACTTTCGTCGAAGATAAAGAATAAGAAAAAAACCGCGAAACCGCAGCTGGATAAACCTGCCGAGAGGACGCTTGCAGTGGGCGACAATGTCACTATCGACGGTAGCGCTTCCGTAGGCGAGATTCTTGAAATCAAAGGGCGGAATGCTGTGGTGGCGATAGGCAACTTCAAATCGGTCGTTGAATTGTCGAAATTGAAGCATACGATAAGAAAGGCTACCCAAAAAACGGTAAAAAACACGGTTTCGGCAAGTGTCTCCGACGAGGTGCGCGCACGGCAGCTTAATTTCAAGCAGGAGATAGATGTGCGGGGTATGCGTGCGGATGAGGCATTGCAGGCTGTCTCTTATTTCATTGACGATGCCATCCAGTTCAACGTAAAGCAGGTGCGCATTCTCCATGGTACGGGATTCGGGATATTGCGGCAGCGCATACGTGAATATCTTGGCGCGGTCAAAGGCGTTAAATCGTTCCGCGACGAGCATGTGCAGTTCGGCGGTGCCGGAATCACTGTAGTTGAGTTGGAATAGCTTCTGTCCGTTTGATTTTGTAAATCCACAGCCAGTCGTTGAATTCTGTATGTCCGTCATATCCCTTGGTTTCTTGTAGTATGTCAAGGTTCTTGTCGGCAAAAACGTAAACGGTTTTGCCGGACGGCGACGCGAATTTTTGTATGCTTGATGTGTCGGAGACAATGACACATTGTTGGCTGTCGGTAAGGCAAGGTGTTAGCAGCGTGAGCATATCGCGGTCGGCAGGGACTGCGGTATAAAGTATGGCTCTGTCGGTATCAGGGAAATTCGTGTATCTGTCTTTCTCAAGATATTCTATGCTTTTGCCGGAAAAAGTCCATCCTAAAAGCAAAATCAGCGGAACGTATTTGATTATCCGTTTTGGCGTGGTGATTCGGGACAGCGATATGCTGTAGTAGGCAGCTAATGCGGCAATCATCGGTATGCAAGGGGCTACATAGCGTGTCATTTTCCAAGTGGACAAGATTAATACGAATACGAACCATATTGCAGATACGGCAAATATCCATAGCGAAGGCATCTGTTCGCACCAATGCCTTTTTACCATTGCTGTAATAAGGCAAGCCGCGAACCATAATGAAAGCAGAGGCCCCAAGATGTTGAAAAATAGCATTTTCACCCCGTCCCCGGCACTGTAATAAAGATTGGCTATGAAATTGTTGCCTTTGGCCTTGTCGAGAACTTCCGATGTGCGGACATCGGTGATGAAATTGAAAAATCCTTTGTAGACGGCTGTACACAGTACGATAGCCGTAATGGCTGTCAGAAGGAAATAAGTTATGGCTTCTTTTTGTGACTTGTGGCGGAAAGCATACCAGATGAGATATATTCCGGCCGTTAAGGCGAATATGGCGTTGAAATAGCCGGATGAGAGCAAAACGGCGGATATTGCGCCACCTGCGATGATATTCTTTGCGTTTAAAAATTGTTTGCCGGCTTTTATCTTGTCTGCGATGGCGATAGCGAATAAGGAAAACGCGAGTATTGCACATTCGGCAAGCTGGTATTCTCTTAGAAGCAGGCACGACGATATGGACATGGGATTCATATATGCCATTGCCAATATTGCTGTCCTGAGGAAGTGCCGGCCGGGTAGCAGCTTTTTCAGTAAAGCGGCCATGCAGACGAACGAAATTATGAAAAGTGACAAGTTTAGAATGCAGCCGCGCCATATTATAGGCTTGAAGGAATGTTGGTCTTGATCGGTGAGCGAGGTGCGCAGGAGCATATAGTACAACGAGGCGTGCGACGGATCCCGGTTGTCGTTCCATAGGGCGGCTATGTCGTCACTCCATCCGCTCAAGCCTTTTTTGTCGTCGACGAAGAAATTGTTTTTTAATTCGCAGGCATCATAGATATGATTTTCTTTGTAGGTGTTGTTTCCCCATCCGGTAGCGTTCTGGGAGAGTATTACGGACGTGGTCTCGTCTCCATACAGGCTTTCTTTTTCGCTAATCCAATAGATTCTTGTGATTATGCAGAGCGTTAAAACCGCTATGGTTGCCCATCGGCTTGTATGTTTTTTGTTGACATTCATAATCCAAAGGTACTATTAAAATGTAGAGATGGCAAAAAAAGAACGCTTTTTCGGCAAAAAGCTATGTCGTGAACGAAAAAAGCGCTACCTTTGCGCCGAAATTCAAATTAAATTTAAACTAAATTTTAAATGGCAACAAAAATCAGATTACAACGCCATGGACGTAAGAACCATGCGTTTTATCCAATTGTCATCGCTGACAGCAGGGCGCCACGGGATGGTAAATTTATTGAAAGGATAGGTTCCTATAATCCGAACACTAATCCTGCTACAATAAGTTTAAATTTCGAAAGGGCTTTGTATTGGGTCAATGTAGGTGCGCAGCCTACGGATACTGCACGCCGTATCCTTTCTCAAGAGGGCGTGTTGTTGATGAAACATTTGCAGGGTGGTGTCAAGAAAGGCGCTTTCTCTGAAGAAGAGGCTCAACGCCGTTTTGACGCTTGGAAGCAGGCTAAGGTCGCTGCTGCTGATGCCGCAAAAGCTAAGATGGCTGACGACAAGAAGAAAGCGGAAAGCAAACGTTTGGAAGAAGAAAAGGCCAAGAACGCCGCTAAAGCGGAGTTGGTTGCTAAGAAGAAAGCAGAGGCTGCTGCCGCTGAGGCTGCAAAGAAGGCTGAAGAAGCTGCTGCTGAAAAGGCCGAGGGCGAAGCTGCGCCGGAGGCTGCTGAGGCGCCGGCTGCTGAATAAGCGCGAATTATTGGTTAAGATGATAGGGGGCGGAATGCGTGTAAAGCGTGTTCCGCCTCTAATTTTTATTATAAAATCTGCCGTGGGGTTTGAAGTGTAGAATAATTGCACTACCTTTGTATGGTTTTCTCGATTGTAATCTTGCAAACCTTAGAACCACAATATTGTAAGAAATTTCCAAAATATTGATATGAGAGAAACGACAAAAGCTGTTCTTGAATTAGAAGACGGAACAATTTATGAAGGCAAGTCTTTCGGCTATCGCAGACCGTGTGCCGGAGAGGTGGTGTTCAATACGGCAATGACTGGCTATCCGGAAAGTCTGACCGACCCTTCTTATGAAGGACAGATTCTTGTGACTACATTCCCTTTGCTTGGTAATTATGGAGTGCCTCCCAAAACTGTCACTGACGGAATAGAGGATTATATGGAAAGTGACAGGATACATTGCGAGGCGATAATCTGTCAGGATTATTCGTGGGCTTACAGCCATTGGCTTGCGGAAAGAAGCCTTGCCGACTGGCTCGCCGACGAGCGCATTCCCGGCATATATGGCATTGACACGAGAGCCTTGACAAAGCGTCTCCGCGAGAAAGGCTCGATGCTTGGCCGAATCACTATTGAGGGAGGGGAGAGCGTCGCGTTTGTCGACCCCAACAAGGAGAATCTTATTGCGAAAGTGAGCTGCGCTTCTCCTGTTGAATATGGAAGCGGCGACAAGACTGTGGTGCTCGTCGATTGCGGCGTTAAGAACAATATAATCCGCTCGTTGGTGAAGCGTGGCGTTAAGGTTGTCCGTGTGCCGTGGAATTACGATTTCAATACGCTGGATTTTGACGGTCTTTTCATTGCCAACGGACCGGGTGACCCGGATATGGCCGGCGAGGCTGTCGCTAATATCCGTAAAGCATTGTCGGGCGACAAGCCTATTTGCGGTATCTGTATGGGCAACCAGTTGCTGGCGAAGGCTGCCGGGGCAAAGACTTATAAGCTGAAGTACGGCCATCGCAGCCATAATCAGCCGGTGCGTATGGTGGGGACTGACAAATGTTTCATAACGTCGCAGAACCATGGATTTGCGGTCGACAATGGTACTCTTCCCGCTGATTGGGAACCGTTGTTCATTAATATGAACGACGGAACGAACGAGGGCATACGCCACAAGCAGAAGCCTTTCTTTTCGGCGCAGTTCCACCCGGAGGCTTGCGGCGGGCCGCTTGATACGGATTTTATTTTTGACGATTTTATTAACATGTTGTAATATTAAGATTTGAGAGATGGCGTGTTCAGATAAGATGGATGTGAAGAAAGTGTTGCTGCTTGGCTCCGGTGCATTGAAAATCGGTGAGGCAGGAGAGTTCGACTATTCAGGCTCGCAGGCCTTGAAAGCGTTGAAGGAAGAAGGTATCGAGACCGTCTTGATTAATCCTAATATTGCCACAGTGCAGACTTCGGAAGGTTTTGCCGATAAGATATATTTCTTGCCTGTTACCGCATATTTTGTGGAGAAGGTCATAGCGAAGGAGCGTCCGCAGGGCATTTTGCTGGCTTTCGGCGGTCAGACGGCGTTGAATTGCGGTGTGGAGCTTTACCAGTCGGGGGTGCTTGCCAAGTATGACGTGAAGGTGCTGGGCACTCCGGTGCAGGCGATTATGGATACCGAGGACCGTGAGCTTTTTGTAAAGAAACTCGACGAGATAGATATAAAGACTATTAAAAGTGAGGCTGTATCGACAATAGAGGATGCCATACAGGCCGCCGACGAGCTTGGCTATCCGGTGATAGTGCGCGCCGCGTATGCTTTGGGCGGGTTGGGCAGCGGTTTCTGTGACAACCGCGAGCAGCTTGTGGCGTTGACTGAAAAAGCTTTGTCGTTCTCGCCGCAGGTGTTGGTGGAGAAGTCGTTGAAGGGTTGGAAGGAGGTTGAGTATGAGGTTGTGCGCGACCGCTTCGACAACTGTATCACGGTCTGCAACATGGAAAATTTCGACCCGCTTGGAATCCATACGGGAGAGAGCGTTGTTGTGGCTCCGTCGCAGACACTCTCGAACGATGACTACCATTTGCTGCGTAAACTTGCCATAAAAATCATACGTCATATCGGAATCGTGGGCGAATGCAACGTGCAGTATGCCTACGACCCGTCGTCGATGGACTACCGTGTCATTGAGGTTAACGCTCGTTTGAGCCGCAGCTCTGCTTTGGCATCGAAGGCCACCGGCTATCCGTTGGCGTTCATTGCGGCAAAGTTGGGATTGGGTTATGGCTTATTTGATTTGAAGAATACGGTCACCAAGGTTACTTCGGCGTTCTTCGAGCCGGCTTTGGATTATGTCGTATGTAAAATACCGCGTTGGGATTTGGGCAAGTTCCACGGCGTGAAGAAAGAAATCGGCTCGTCGATGAAATCCGTCGGCGAGGTGATGGCCATCGGTCGTACCTTCGAGGAGGCCATACAGAAGGGCTTGCGTATGATTGGCCAAGGGATGCACGGATTCATCGAGAACAAAGAAGTTTCCGTCCCCGACATAGACAAGGCTTTGAAAGAACCGACCGACAAGCGTATTTTCGTGATAGAGTCGGCTTTCCGTAAGGGATATAGCGTCGACAAGGTGCATGAGCTGACAAAAATCGACAAATGGTTCTTGGAGAAGCTGTATAACCTTATTGTCACGGCAAAGGAGCTTGAGTCGTACAATGCGTTGGAGGATGTCCCCCTGCCGCTTATCCGTCTGGCCAAGGAGCAAGGTTTCTCCGATTTCCAGATTGCGCGCGCTGTCTTGAAATCTGAAATGGGCGATACGGAGGCGGCTAACCGCAAAGTGCGTGCCATAAGGAAGAAAAACGGAATATTGCCTGTTGTCAAGCAGATTGACACGCTTGGCGCGGAATATCCGGCAATGACCAACTATCTGTACCTTACATATAACGGTACGGAAAATGATATAGATTATGAGCACGACGGAAAGTCGGTAATCGTGCTTGGCAGCGGGGCATACCGCATCGGAAGTTCCGTGGAGTTCGACTGGTGCAGTGTCAACGCGCTGCTCACGGTGAAGAAAGAAGGATGGCGCTCTGTAATGATAAACTATAATCCGGAGACAGTCTCCACCGACTATGATATGTGCGACCGCTTGTATTTCGACGAGTTGACCTACGAGCGCGTGATGGACATAATAGATATGGAGACTCCCCACGGTGTGATTCTTTCCACCGGAGGCCAGATACCTAACAACCTTGCGACACGCTTGGATGAGGACGGCGTGAATATTCTCGGTACTACAGCCAAGAGCATCGACAATGCCGAGGACCGACATAAGTTCTCTTCGATGTTGGACGATTTGGGCATCGACCAGCCGCGTTGGCGCGAGTTGACATCTATGTCCGACATTCACGAATTTGTCGACGAGGTGGGCTATCCGGTGCTTGTGCGTCCGTCGTATGTGCTTTCCGGCGCGGCTATGAACGTTTGTTCCAACGACGAGCAGCTTGAGCGTTTCTTGAAATTGGCTGCCAATGTGTCGAAGCAGCATCCGGTAGTGGTGACGGAGTTCATAGAGCATGCCAAGGAGATAGAGATGGATGCTGTCGCCCAAAACGGCGAAATCAAGGTATATGCCATTTCGGAGCATGTGGAGTTCGCCGGGGTTCATTCGGGCGACGCTACAATCCAGTTCCCGCCTCAGAAATTATATGTGGAGACGGTAAGGCGTATTAAGAAGATTTCGAGCCAGATAGCCAAGGCGTTGAACATATCTGGGCCGTTCAACATCCAGTATCTTGCCAAGAACAATGATATTAAGGTGATTGAATGCAATTTGCGGGCTTCACGCAGTTTCCCGTTTGTATCTAAGGTGTTGAAATTGAATTTCATCGACCTTGCTACGCGCGTGATGCTCGGTATTCCGGTCGAGAAGCCTAACAAGAGTGCTTTCGATTTGGACTATGTCGGGATAAAGGCTTCGCAGTTCTCGTTCTCGCGCCTTCAGGGTGCCGACCCTGTCCTTGGTGTGGATATGTCGTCGACCGGCGAGGTAGGGTGTATCGGTAACGACACCTCCGAGGCTATTCTCAAGTCGATGCTTTCCGTAGGCTATAAATTCCCGAAGAAGGCGGTGCTTCTGAGCACGGGCTCTGCACGGCAGAAAGCCGATATGCTCGATGCCGCAGCTTTGCTTTACGAGAAAGGTTATAAGCTCTATGCTACGGCAGGTACTTATAAATATCTGACGGAAAACAATATCCCGGCCATCCGTGTCTATTGGCCGAGCGAGGAGGGATGCCAGCCGCAGGCTTTGGACATGTTGCACAACAAGGAAATAGATTTGGTTGTCAACATACCTAAGAATCTTACGAGTCAGGAACTAAGCAACGGTTATAAGATACGCCGTGCGGCAATTGACCTGAATATTCCGCTTATCACCAACGCCCGTCTGGCATCGGCTTTTGTCGATGCGATAAGCAAGTATTCTATCGACGGTATTGAAATAAAATCTTGGGACGAATATTAGAAAAAGTGGTTATGAATAAATTATCATTGATTTTGTGTGCGGCGGCGTTGTCGCCGCAGGTTGCGGTCTCGGCCGCTGCTAAGGACAAGGCGCAGGACACTGCGTTCGTATTTACCGATGTCAAGGTTAACCCTACTACATCTGTTAAGGACCAGAACAAGTCGGGGACGTGCTGGAGCTTTTCCGGATTGTCGTTCTTGGAAGACGAACTGTTGAAAAAAGGTAAGGGCGAGTACGACTTGTCGGAAATGTATGTGGCAAGGCAGTGCTACATAGACAAGGCTATAAATTTTGTCCGCTATTATGGCAAGACCAATTTCGGTGAGGGTGGCGGATTGCTCGACATTCCGTATGTATATAATAAATACGGAATGATGCCAGAGTCAGCATACGACGGACTTGAATATGGCGAGGAGAAGCACGACCATGGCGAATTGGCAGCCGTGCTTACAGCTTATCTCAACGAGATTGTGAAGAATCCGAACAAGAAGCTCTCTACTGCGTGGCTTAAGGGCTACATCGGCATTCTCGACGCTTATCTTGGCGAGGTGCCGGAAACTTTCGAGTATGACGGCAAGACTTATACTCCGAGGTCGTTTGCCGATGAGCTTGGTTTGGATATGAACGATTATTTGCCTGTCACTTCTTTCACGCATCACGAGTTTTATAAGCCGTTTGTGCTTGAAGTGCCTGACAATTGGGATCACGGCTTGTACTACAACGTCCCGATGGAGGAACTGCTCCAGATTGTCGACAATGCCATCGACAAGGGCTATACCGTGCTTTGGGCTGCCGACGTGAGCGAGAAAGGCTTCAAGTGGTACGACGGTGTCGCCCTGATGCCGAAAGTCGACCGTAAGAAAAGTATGGAAGGCACTGAGCTCGACCGTTGGGTGAAGTTGAAGGATTCAGAGAAAGAGGATAAGATGTACGACTTCAAAGGTCCGGTTGAGGAAATCACAGTTACTCAGGAGAGCCGCCAGAAAGGTTTCGACAACTACGAGACTACCGATGACCACGGTATGGTGATTGTCGGCAAGGCTGTAGACCAGAAAGGCAATAAGTACTTCAAGGTGAAGAACTCTTGGGATTCCGAACAGGTTTACGACGGCTATTTCTATATTTCGATGCCGTATTTCCTTGCAAAGACTATGAGCATAATGGTCAATAAGGACGGCGTTCCCGCCGGAATCCTCCAGAAACTCGATTTGTAAATTGCCGCAGGCAGTTGTAAGATTATGGATATGTCCCAATTTCAACCTCTGAGGGTTGATTTTGGGACATATGTTTTTATTATGCGAGTTCCGGATAATTTCTGGTTACGGTAGTGCTAATTAGCACACAAGGCCTCATAAACGCAAAAAGCGTGCAACCCATTGAGCTGCACGCTTTTTGCGTTTATAGTATGTTTTTACTTATCTGAATTACTTCACTTCCTCGAAGTCGGCGTCTTGGACGTTGTTGCCGTTCTGGTTGTTGGCGTTGCCATTGTTTGCCGCTCCGGCGTTGGGGTTGAAGCCTGCGCCTTGTGCTCCGCCGGCCTGTTGCTGGGCATTATAGATGTCCTGAGCTGCTGCCTGCATTGCTGCTTGCAGTTTGTCGATGGCCGGGTCGATGGCGTCAACGTTCTGTGCCTTGTGAGCCTCTTTCAGCTCGTTGAGGGCAGCGTCGATAGGCGCGCGTTTGTCGGCCGCGAATTTATCGCCGAGTTCTTTCAGTTGTTTCTCTGTCTGGAAGATTACGGCATCGGCCTTATTGATTTTGTCGATGCGCTCTTTCTCTTTGGCATCGGCTGCCGCATTGGCTGCCGCCTCGTCTTTCATACGCTTGATTTCAGCGTCAGTCAATCCGCTTGAAGCCTCGATACGTATGCTCTGTTCCTTGCCTGTGGCTTTATCTTTCGCGGATACGTTCAATATGCCGTTGGCATCGATTTCGAATGTAACCTCGATTTGTGGCACACCGCGCGGAGCCGGAGCTATTCCGTCCAAGTGGAAGCGTCCGAGCGATTTGTCGTCGCGGGCCATCGGGCGTTCACCTTGCAATACATTGATTTCAACTGACGGCTGGTTGTCGGCCGCAGTAGAGAATACTTCGCTCTTGCGGGTAGGGATTGTGGTGTTTGCGTCGATAAGTTTTGTCATAACGCCGCCCATAGTCTCTATGCCTACTGACAACGGAACGACATCAAGCAATACCACGTCTTTCACGTCACCGCTCAGCACACCGCCTTGGATTGCTGCGCCTACAGCGACTACTTCGTCGGGGTTGACACCTTTCGACGGAGCTTTGCCGAAGAATTTCTCGACAATCTGCTGTACGGCAGGAATACGTGTGGAGCCTCCGACAAGTATTACTTCGTCGATGTCCGAAGTCGACATGCCTGCATCCCTCAAAGCGTTCTGGCACGGAACGATGGTTGCCTGAATAAGGTCGTCGCACAATTGCTCGAACTTAGCGCGTGTAAGGGTCTTTACCAAGTGCTTTGGAATACCGTTTACAGGCATTATATACGGCAAGTTGATTTCCGTTGAAGTTGTGCTTGAAAGCTCTATCTTGGCTTTTTCAGCAGCCTCTTTCAGACGTTGCAATGCCATCGGGTCCTGACGCAAGTCAACGCCTTCATCCTTTTGGAACTCGTCGGCAAGCCAGTCGATGATTTTGTGGTCGAAATCGTCACCGCCAAGGTGCGTGTCGCCATTGGTCGATTTCACTTCAAATACGCCGTCGCCCAATTCAAGGATTGAAATATCGAATGTACCGCCGCCGAGGTCGAATACCGCGATTTTCTTGTCGCCGTCGGCTTTGTCCAGACCATAGGCCAATGCTGCCGCAGTAGGCTCGTTCACGATACGGCGCACTGTCAATCCTGCGATTTCGCCGGCCTCTTTGGTGGCCTGACGCTGCGAGTCGTTGAAGTATGCCGGAACAGTAATGACGGCTTCGGTAACTGTCTGCCCGAGGTAGTCCTCGGCAGTTTTCTTCATTTTTTGAAGAATCATTGCCGAAATTTCTTGCGGAGTATATTCGCGTCCGTCGATGTCGACACGCGGGGTGTTGTTGTCGCCGCGTACCACTTTATAAGGAACACGCGAAATCTCTTTTGTCACATTGTCGTATGTCTCGCCCATAAAACGCTTTATGGAGAACACCGTGCGTTTCGGGTTGGTGATTGCCTGACGTTTTGCCGGGTCACCGATTTTACGTTCGCCGCCGTCGACGAACGCCACGATGGAAGGAGTAGTGTTGCGTCCTTCGCTGTTCGGTATGACTACCGGATCTTTGCCTTCCAGTACAGCCACACACGAGTTCGTAGTACCTAAGTCTATACCAATAATTTTACCCATAATCGTATATTTTTTAGTTATTAATCAAGTTTGCTCTGCCGGCCGTAGCGGCCGACACCTGAATATAAACAAATCACGTGCCAAATTATTGAAATCTGTGTTCAGGAAAGAAAATCAGTGCCGTGGTACTGACATAACGTCAGTGTCACAGTGCCATTATGGGGCGGCAGCGGACAGTTATGTTGCAAAACATAGATATTTTTCTGACAAAATGCCGTCAGTCTTTCAATTTTATACTAATTTTGCGTAGCGTTGTAAGTTCACATAGATGTGTGCTTACGTAATTTGAATATCAACATATTAAATTAAAATATTATGAATATTTCTCGGATTGAACATCTTGGAATAGCTGTCAAGAGTCTTGAAGAAGCCATTCCGTATTATGAAAACGTATTGGGTCTTAAGTGTTATGCAATCGAAGAAGTTGCTGACCAGAAAGTGAAGACAGCATTCTTCATGGTAGGTGAGACCAAGATTGAGCTTCTTGAGCCTACAAGCGAGGAAAGCACGATTGCCAAGTTCATCGAAAAGCGCGGCGAAGGCATCCACCATCTTGCTTTCAAAATCGAAGACGGTGTGGCTAATGCTCTTGCGGAAGTTGAAGGAAAGGGTATCCGTTTGATTGACAAGGCTCCGCGCAAAGGTGCCGAAGGTCTCGACATCGCTTTCCTGCATCCGAAATCCACTCTCGGCGTTCTTACCGAATTGTGCGAGAAGCCTGAATAATTAAGAAGAACATTAAAAATACACATATATAATATTATGAGCAATCAACTTGAAAAAGTGCAGGAGCTTATCGCATTGCGCGAGAAGGCCCGTCTCGGCGGTGGCGAGAAGGCTATTGCCAAACAGCACGAAAGAGGTAAATACACAGCCCGCGAAAGAATCGCGCAACTTCTTGACGAAGGCAGCTTCGAGGAACTCGATATGTTCGTTCAGCACCGTTGCACTAACTTCGGTCAGGAGAAGAAGCATTTCCTCGGCGACGGTGTGGTTACCGGCTACGGTACTATCGACGGACGTCTTGTCTATGTGTTCGCACAGGATTTCACAGTGTTCGGCGGCTCCTTGTCGGAGGCTATGGCGCAGAAGATTTGCAAGATTATGGATATGGCGATGAAGATGGGCGCGCCTGTCATCGGCTTGAACGACTCGGGCGGCGCACGTATTCAGGAAGGTATCAACGCGTTGTCGGGCTATGCCGAGATTTTCGAGCGCAATATCCTTGCTTCGGGTGTGATTCCGCAAATTTCCGCTATTCTCGGTCCATGTGCCGGCGGTGCGGTTTATTCTCCGGCGTTGACCGACTTCACGATAATGACTAAGGGAATATCCTATATGTTCCTTACCGGTCCGAAGGTAGTTAAGACAGTGACTGGCGAAGATGTGACTCAAGAACAGCTTGGCGGTGCCACGATGCACTCTTCTAAATCAGGTGTCGCCCATTTCGCTACAGAGGATGGCGAGGAGGCTTTGATGCTTATCCGCAAGTTGCTGAGCTATATGCCACAGAATAATCTTGAGGAGGCTCCTCTAGTGAAGTGTACTGACCCGATTGACCGTCTTGAGGATTCTTTGAACGAAATAGTACCTGATTCTCCTAATAAGGCATACGATATGTATGAGGTTATCGGTGCTATAGTTGACAATGGCGAATTCCTTGAGATACAGAAAGATTTCGCGAAGAATATAATCATCGGCTTTGCCCGTTTCAACGGCCAGTCGGTCGGAATCGTCGCCAACCAGCCGAAGTTCCTTGCCGGTGTGCTTGATTGCAATGCTTCGCGCAAGGCCGCGCGTTTCGTGCGTTTCTGCGACGCTTTCAATATTCCTATCGTTTCGTTGGTTGATGTGCCGGGATTCTTGCCGGGAACGGGACAAGAATACAATGCTGTGATTCTTCACGGCGCGAAACTGCTTTACGCATACGGAGAGGCTACTGTGCCAAAAGTCACGGTAACATTGCGCAAGAGTTATGGCGGTAGCCACATCGTGATGAGCTGCAAGCAGTTGCGTGGCGATATGAACTACGCTTGGCCGACAGCGGAAATTGCTGTCATGGGTGCGGCAGGTGCAGCTGAAGTGCTTTATGCTAAGGAAGCTAAGGAGCAGGCTGATCCGAAAGCGTTCATCGTTGAAAAAGAAAAGGAATACACGGATTTGTTCTGTAATCCTTACAATGCAGCCAAGTATGGCTATATAGACGATGTAATCGAGCCGCGTAACACCCGTTTCCGTATCATCCGCGCGTTGCAGCAGTTGGCAACGAAGAAATTGACGAACCCGGCCAAGAAGCATGGCAATATTCCTTTATAATGATTGAATTATGAGTAGAAAGACAGTAGCGTTGCTGCTCGGTTGCTTCCTGCTTTGTGTTGCAAGCGTTTCGGCGCAAGGCCGGAGAGCTATTTGCATCAACGAAGTGATGGTGCAGAACGACAGCAACTATATGGATGACTATGGCATCCGCCATGGATGGATTGAATTGTTCAACTCGTCATTTGCCCCGATAGAAATATCGAGCATGTACTTGACCAACGACAAGAATAATCCTAAGAAATATCCTGTGCCGCGTATGGACGTTAATACTGAAATTCCGGCTCGTCAGCACATCGTTTTCTGGGCTGACAACGAGCCTAATAAAGGGACGTTCCATATTAATTTCAAGTTGGAGTCCGGAAAGGATAATTGGATTGGATTGTATGATGCCGATGGCAAGACGCTTATCGACGAGGTGCTTGTCCCGGCAAGTCTTGGCGCTAACCAGTCGTATGCGCGTAAGCAGGACGGCGTGAAAGATGCCGAAAACGACGCTAATGCGTGGGAAGTGCGTGATGGCAGCGACGAGAAGTACATAACTCCGGAAAGCAATAATATCATCATCGATTCGAACGAGAAGATTGAAATGTTTGTCGAGCACGATAAATATGGAATCGGTATGACTGTCATCTCGATGCTTATCGTGTTTGTCTGTCTGTTGATTCTAAGTTTGGCTTTCCGTGCAATCGGCAAGTTCAACGCACGGCTTGCGCAGCGTAAGCGTGAGGAGGCTACCGGTGCGTTGGAATCGGATGCCGAGGTGAAGCGTGGCCCGGACTCCGGCGAAGAAATAGCCGCTGTCTGTATGGCTTTGCACGAGCATCTCAATATGCACGACCACGAGGATCTGGTGCTTACTATCAACAAGGTGAAACGTGCATATTCTCCGTGGAACTCGAAGATCTATTCTTTGCGCGAATTGCCTCATAAATAAAAAACAATTCAATTTAACCATAAGAAAATGAAAGAATATAAGTATAAAATCAACGGTACAGAATATAAGGTTGCCGTAGGAGATATTGAGAACAATGTCGCTCAAGTATATGTCAATGGCGCGCCGTATAAGGTGGAGCTTGAGCAGAATGTTGCTGTGCCGGCAGTGAAACGCCCGAAACCGGCGGCCGCTCCACGTACGGAAAGCGGTGAGAAGGTGATAACTAAACCTGCTTCCGCAGGTGGCGCCGGTGCTGTCAAGGCTCCGCTGCCCGGTGTTATTGTCGATGTCACTGTTAAAGTCGGCGATACTATAAAGAACGGCGATACTGTTGTCATTCTTGAGGCCATGAAGATGGAGAACAATATCCATACTGACCGTGACGGTGTGGTGAAGTCCATCGAGGTCAACAAAGGCGACTCCGTGCTCGAGGGTGCTGTCCTATTAACTATTGAGTAAACGCGTGGAGTTATGGAGTTGATTGATTTCTTAGGTCAGAACCTTGCCGATTTCTGGAGCTTTACAGGTTTCGCTAACGCGACTCCCGGCCATATTGTCATGCTTTGTGTGGGTCTGTTTTTCATTTGGCTTGCAATCAAGCACGACTTTGAGCCGCTTTTGCTCGTTCCAATCGGTTTTGGTATATTGGTGGGGAACATTCCTTTCAAGATTGATGCCGGTCTTGAAGTCGGCATATATGAGGAAGGTTCCGTTTTGAATATCTTGTATAATGGTGTGAGTGCCGGATGGTATCCTCCGCTGATATTCTTGGGTATCGGCGCGATGACCGACTTCTCCGCACTTATCGCCAATCCTAAGTTGATGCTAATCGGCGCGGCTGCACAATTCGGTATCTTCGGCGCTTATATCGTGGCTCTTGCCATAGGGTTTGCTCCCGATCAGGCAGCGGCCATAGCCATTATCGGTGGAGCCGACGGCCCGACAGCGATATTCCTTTCTTCCAAATTAGCTCCTAACCTGATGGGCGCGATTGCCGTCTCGGCATATTCTTATATGGCTCTTGTGCCTGTGATACAGCCGCCTATCATGAAGCTGCTTACCACGAAGAAGGAGCGGTTGATACGAATGAAGCCGGCGCGTGCCGTTTCGCAGAACGAGAAAATCATGTTCCCGATTATCGGTTTGTTGCTCACTTGTTTCGTCGTTCCGTCCGCACTTCCGTTGCTCGGTATGCTGTTCTTCGGCAACCTGTTGCGTGAGAGCGGTGTGACTACCCGTCTGGCAAAGACGGCAAGCAATGCTCTGAACGATATCATCGTGATGCTGCTCGGCCTTACTGTCGGAGCGTCCACACAGGCTTCGGAATTCCTCACATGGAGCACGCTCGGAATATTCTTCCTCGGATTCATGGCGTTTGCCATCGCTACCGCTTCAGGTGTGTTGTTCGTCAAGATTTTCAACCTGATGCTTCCGAAATCGAAGAAGATTAATCCGCTTATCGGTAACGCAGGTGTTTCTGCCGTGCCGATGTCGGCCCGCATATCCAACAATATCGGTTTGCAGTATGATCCCAACAACTATCTGCTTATGCACGCTATGGGACCGAATGTTGCCGGTGTGATTGGTTCGGCTGTGGCAGCCGGTGCGTTGCTCGGATTCCTTGGATAGTGATAATGTAATTCGTTTCATAATTGTTTGGGATGGGATGTGCCGTGAGGCATATCCCATTTTGTTGTTTTTGAGCATTATTTCATTTCAGGACTATTTGTCACTACATTGTGACTGGTTGGCACTTGTTAGTAGGCTGGAAATGATTGATTTCGCTTTTTTGATGCATATCTTTGCGCAATAATATTTGTATTATAGATATGATGGAAAATAAGACGAAGAAGAAATACTCAAAACCGTCAGTGGAAATGGTTGAGTGGGATTTTAGCGAGGCTATATGCGACACTGTGTTGAAGAACAGTTTCGGTAACTGCTTGCGTGTGGACGGCGGTGGCAGTTCCATTAATACAGAAAATCGGCGGGATGAAACCGGCGATTGGGAATGGACACGTACAGGGTCGAGATAATCTGGATTGGATATAAAAAATACTGATTGCATATGAAAAAATATTTTTCGGCTATAGCTATATGTCTGCTCGGCATGGGAGTGTTTTCTTGTTCCGATGACAATGAGCCTCTGATTAACCCGGAGGTTGAGCCGGGCGTTTACGATGTGGAAATGAGGCTTGCCGTCGAGAGTAATGATTCTAATCCGGCTACAAGGGGAATAAGAGATGACAATACGGCATTTGATACCAAGTATGATTATGACTGCATCTATCTCCATGTGAAAGGCAGTGAAGAGTCGCTTCGGTTGCCTGTCTATAAATTCAGTTGTAATTTGCAGGGTGTGGAATGTGACAAGGGTTTCCGTTACAGAGTTGAACTGAAAACCGACGGTAGTGCGGTTGTAACGGCAATCAATGAGAAATACACGGACGATGCTTCCAAGTACGGCGACTCTTTGGAAATTCCAGCCGGTAGCAGTTGTTATTTCTCTTCATTGGAAACGAGTTCGTGGAAGCTGCCCGATACGCAGATTTTTGAACGAGATACGTACACTTTCTATCAACGTAAAAAAGACATAAACGCTGAAGTGTATCGTAGCAGATTGGATTATACTGCTGAAAGTTTGACAGTAAGCTGTCAGGAGTTTACGTTGGTAAGGGCTTGCGCCGGTTTTAATGCATTGGGACTTTTTTACGACGGTACAGATATTCCCGAAGAAATTGATCCGGAAGATATTCCACCGGTATATTTAAGTAAAACTGAATTCACGTCGATTATGGGGTCGGAACCATCAAAATGGTATATAAAGATTTATATAGGCGGTCCTGATTTTACCAATGAATATGATTTGGATAATCAGGAGTCCATAGGCGATAAGGTTGGAGGTTATTATTCGAGTGGAGATGCAACTCTCTTTGATGAAGGGGAGATTGATGCGAATAAGTTTTTAAGTTTTACCCAAAGATCTTATGGCTATGGGGAATTGTCTTATACAGGATATGGCTATTACACGCGGGTGGGGAATAATTTGATTACACCTGTAGTTGGTGGCGAAGTTGTTGACGTGTATATTTTGATAAAGCACTGGACTGGAGAGGGGGAGCCTGATGATAGCTGGTTGCGCGACGATTCGAATGCTTTGCGTACTAAAGTTAACACAACTGTAGATGTCAATCCTGCAAACAATAACTTTTATACCATAGGTCTGTTGATGGAAATAAGGAAATTCAAGGAGGCTTGGGACGCTGCCGGAGGCGATGCCGCCGCAGCAACGAGATCTGCGGGCGGACCGCGCGAATTTACGATAGAAGGCGCGAAAGTGGTCTACGACGTTTATTGATTTCTTATACCGCTTGATTGAATAAAAAGAATAAGGCTGTAGAGGGATAACTTTGCAGCCTTATTCTTCAAATTAAGGAAAAGATGAAAGCAACGATAAAAGACGGTTTCCTGATACGTGAGATTGCCGACGAGAAAGTGTTTATCGGCAGCGGGGAGCAGATTAATTTCTCTAAGATGCTCGTCCTCAACGATACTGCCGCATACGTAGTGGAGGAATTGCAGAAACACCATATGCCAATTGGCAGTGATGATTTGGCGCGGAGCTTGTCAGGGGCATACGAAGTGGATTTTGCCGTGGCCTTGGCCGATGTGGAGGAGTTGCTGCGCAATTTAGAGGCACAAGGCGTTGTAACGGTTGAAGTCTGAATTTGCACAAACCTTTATCCAAGGTGTATTGTCTGTCCGCATCTTGCCGATACGGCAGGGTGGTGGGTGATGAATATGAAAGTTTTTCCGGCATATTCCTTGTCGAGATTGTCCATCAGGCGGCGTTCCGTATCCTCGTCGAGTGCGGAAGTGGCCTCGTCGAACAGGAATATATGGCTGTCGCGCAGCAGGGCGCGGGCGATGGCTATGCGTTGAGCCTGTCCTTCGCTCAGTCCGTGTCCCTGCTCTCCTATTGTGCTGTCTATCCCTTCAGGCATAGAGAACACGAAATCGGCCGTTGCCGTATGCAGGACGGCGCGCATTTCGTTTTCTGTAGCGTCGGCCTTTCCCATAAGCAAGTTCTCCCTGATGGAGCCGCTGAACAGGGTATTGCCTTGGGGCACGTATGTGAAATTGCAGCGGGTCTCAGGGGAGGCGGTGGCTTCGGTTTCTTTGGAGCGAAGGCGTATGCTTCCTTTGCCGGGAGTTGTCAATGCCAGCAGCAGACGGGCAAGCGTGGTCTTGCCTTTTCCTGTCTGTCCGGTAACGGTTATGCGGCTTCCGGCTTCGAATCTGCATGAAAAGTCTTTGAAAACCTGCCGGCCGCTTTGTGGGTAGTGGAACGAGATATTATCGATTATTATGTCGGGAGTTGAGTGGAAGCGTATCGTTTCCCCTTTGTTTTCCGACGGAATGGATTCTATTTCGTGCAGCCGTCCGACCGATGCCAAGGCTTCGCCGACCGACGGCACAAGGCGCGCTATGCCCAGCAGCGGACGTTGTATTTTCCCGACCAATTGCAGGAACGCCGCCATTATCCCGAATGTTATGCTGCCGTCGCTCAATCCGGCTATTCCCCAGAGGAAGGCTATGAGGTAGCCGCACGCAAAAGAGGCATCGATGCACGTGCGCGACGAAATTGAGAAATTGGTGCGGCGTATCAGACGCTTCTTTAAAAGCTTCTGTTGCTCGTCCAATCTTCCGATATGCCGTTCGTCCTGTTCCAATGCTTTTATTACGGTGCGCTGTTGCAGGCTTTCCTGTATGATTGACTGGATGCGGCTGTCTGTTTGCCGTATTTTTTTTGTATAGCGGTACATTCTGCGCAGGTAGAACTTACCACCTATGAGGAGTATCGGGAATACGCCCGCTATTATCAGCGGCAGCCATGTGTCGAGGCAGAAAAAGAACGCCATTGTTGCTGCCAGTTGCACTCCCATTATCGTGAAAGATGGAAGTGATGATGTCAGCAAAATGACTGCAGTCGATGTGTCGCTTTCAATGCGGTTGACCATATCGCCGGTATGGAAACGCGCTTGTCCGCTCCATTCCGACTGGAGTATGCGCGAGAACACACGGCGGCGCAACTCGTTGCTTGTCTGTATCTGTACCCTGACGCTGATGTAGCTGTCGGCGGCATCGCACAGCAATTGCAATACTATTGTCAGTATGAGCATCGTTGCGTAGGTGTGGAGAGATAATCCCCCGCCGGGGTGTCCTGTCGCTGTGTCTATCATTTGTTTCGACAGATAGACGAAGAGCAAGGAGAGTGCCACGGAGAATATGCCGGCCAAACAATTTAAAAATATGCCTTTCCGGTGGCCTTTTACGATTCCTTCCATATATGCCAGTTTACAGCCCGCTTTTTTTGCGAACCGCCTGTAAGGAGATGACAGTGAAAGGAATGCGGAATAGAGATGCCATACAAATCCTGTCGTGGAATATTGTTTGCCTTTACGTGTGACAGAAACGGCTTTCCCTATAATATCTTCTATTCTGGCTTTCTCGGTTTTCAGTGGGTTGCCGTCGCCTTGCAGGATAAACAGGTTGCCTTTGCGACTGACTATGCGGTGCAGTACTATGTGTCCGTTGCCGCCAGAGCGCGCAAGAACCACATCGCCGCGTTTCAGTTTGCAGGCATCGTAAAGACGAAGCGTCACATAGTCGCGTCCGTCTTTAAGGAACGGTTCCATACTGATGCCGTTTATCGGAATCGTGACAGGATGTCCTTCTTTTAGCAGCGCGGCTATTCCTGAAGCAAGAATGCTGTTATCGAAATTTTGTTTTGTCATATAAATACGAAAAAGGAGAAGCATGCCGTAAAGCTATGCCTCTCCTGTGTGGTGTTGTCGGTTGTTTTTTCAAGTAGCATCGCGCGGAATCACTTGTCTATGGCATAATGTATCCTGACCTTGACGCAGCGTCCTAATTTGGCATCAAGTCCGCGGGTACTCTTGTCTGTTACGTTGACAATGGGGTCGACAAGCGCGTTTACGGCAAATACGTTTTCAGGTACATTCTTGAGTAGCTCATTGCCTTTCAGCCAATTGACTATGGTAAGGGCACGGTTGTATGCAAGGCTCTTATTGCGTTCCAATCCTACGTTTTCAGCGTCTTTCCCGGTGAAATTGTCCTGACTGGTCGCCAATCCTTCCGCCACTACGTAGAGAATGCGCCCCTGTGTGAATATGTCGTTGAGTTTCTTTACTGATGTCTTGTCGGCCGCTTGTGCCACGTTCACGCCCTCATCCTCTATTGCCGCATACACATCTGCGAAACTGAAGAGTTCGGCCATATCGTCGGTTTTCATATTTTTCTTGATTGTTTTTAGTCCGTCGTGCGCGTTCAAGGAGAACGACCGGCTTTCTTTGTAGTTGTCAGCCCCGATGAGGCGTTGTCTGGCGGTCTCGCGGTCTACTCGGTAATGCCATGTGTTGGCTCCTTTATAGATTGGCGCATAGTAGTAGCCTGTCTTTTCCTTGAACATTTCCATGCTGTCGGCCTCCATACTTAATGAAATTGGAGATTCTGACATTTCATATCCGCATCCTATGCCTGCTTTGGCGGCTGTGTCACTTATGCCGTCTGTCGGGATGTCGGAGGTATGTAACCCTGTGAGAGGCTTTCCTGATTCCAAGCGGGATGCAACGGCTTCAGAATCGTCAAACTTTGTCTGTGTGAATATTCCCGATGCCAGATAGTCGATGGCGTTGACCGTCGCGTCGGCCACTGTAGGCGCATCGTTGCGTCCGGAGTAGTTGTTGGGAAAGAACACATAGAATTCCATGATGCCGTATTCCGGGCAGTCTACGACAGGCGCCGGCGAAGTATAGTAATTGTTGATGTATACCGGACTTGTTCCCGGACGGCATCTGTCCCAGTCGCGCTTCTTGAAATAGTAAGTCACGCCTATGCTCAACCCGACGTTGGAGTCGAACCATTTGCTATCGTCGCCGGTACTTTTATAAGAGATTCCGTCGAAGTTGGTCTGGTAGAGGGCGGCATGCGCTTTCACATCCAATGAAACTCTTTTTTTCTCGTTGAAGAAACGGCTGTACTGCAATTCCACGTGTCCGCTCCATTCGTTGCGTTGTGCCTCGATTCCGCGGTGGTGCAATATCCCGATGCCTAAGGAGGCTATGAATTGGTTCTTCAGCCTGTCGGACTCTTTTCCCTCATATCCGCAGAAAAGCCGTGATAAATTGAACATTGCGCTTGCGCTCAAGTCCCACCATTTGTTCTTTGATTCCCAGTAAGGTGTGCCGTCGTCGGCCGTCAGCGGGTCACCGGATGTGAATACCGTCTGTTCTTCGCTGTAGCCTCTTGAGTTTGACAGCCCGAATTGCAATTTTGCTCCGAAGCCAGGTGTAAACCATTTACCTACGCCGACATTGAAATCAGGCGACAGCAACCCTTTGAATTTTCCTGTACTTCCGTAATCGCCTAAGAAAGAATGCCCTCCGATATCACCGAATATGAACCAATTATCTTTGAATCGGTTAGTCACGACACGGAATTTGTCGTCAGTAGGCTGCGCAATAGTGTCGCATGTCTCGCACACAATTGTATCGCTGCTCACGAGCACCGTCTCCTGTGCGCTGATGCCGTTGAGTGTCCCGCTCAACAGCGTCATGATGATAAATACAATTTTTTTCATCTTTCCTTGATTTGAAATTGTTTGAATATTTATTGTTTCTAATAAGCGTTGCAGGCATTGCCGAAGCATTGGAAAAACGTTTTGACAATGATGTGCAGATCCAACGTGAAACTCCAATGCCTGATATACCACATGTCGTATTTCACTCTGTTTTCCATATCGGCCAGCCTTCTGGTCTCGCCTCTGAATCCGTTTATCTGGCTCCAGCCGGTAATGCCGGGTCTTACGGAGAGCCTTGCCATATATCCTTCTATCAGTCTCGAATATTCCTCGGTCTGCTTTACCATATGCGGGCGCGGCCCTACCACGCTCATATCGCCCATAAGCACATTGAAGAATTGTGGTGTCTCGTCGAGATTTGTCATACGCATTATGTGTCCCCACCATGTGATTCTCGTGTCGTGCTTGCTGGCTTGCAGGGTGTCGGAATCGGCATTTTCCCTCATTGTCCGGAATTTGTAGCAATTGAAGGTCTTTCCGTTCAAGCCTGAGCGTTTTTGTACGAAAAACAGTTTCCCGGGCATCGTGCATTCCGTCATGATAAACGCTACGATTAATATCAAGGGGAATAGCGTGCATAGGAATACGAGCGAAAACACGAAATCGAAGTTCCGCTTGAGAATCCTGTTCCGTTGGTCGTTCATTGTTATGTGTGACTGTTCTACTGGCATTCCTTAGAATATAGCCGCATTCATAAATTGCTGGATGGCAGAAGGGCTATGCGTCGCCACGCCTTGCGGAGGAGAAACCAAAAGGTCTCTCCGGGCATAATGCCGGAAAGGCTTACGCTGCGTTTCAGCCAAAACCAAGCGTTGCTGGCTACGCGTTGGAAAGAGTGGCGCTGATGGTCAGCAATGTCTTCCCGCTGCATTTTTTGCAGGTATCCGTCATTGAAGATTATTTTTTTCATCAGCACGAATTTTTTGCCGTTGCTGATAGGTGGCAGCGGATAATCGTATGTACCTCCTATGTATGTGTCGATAAAGCCGAACAGCAGGCGGCTGAATTTGGCTGTGTGCAGCGACGACAGCATTCTGGCTGTCATTTTGCGGTCGATATTGGCAGAATGCAGCATCGCGGCCACGTCGCACACTTGTTTCAACCCCGTTCCGTAGGCAAGGAAATGGCGTTGCAAGTGCAGCACGAGGCATACGAAGTATAGCTCGTCGTTGCAGCCGCCGGAGTTGCTGCACAGGCGTTGCAGCCGGGCATTAGTCATAGGGTTGTAGAGTTGTTCCCATTGTCTGTGGAATTCCACGAACAGTCCGCCTTTGTCGAGCACCACTACCTCATGGTTGTTGTGGCTGTATGGCGTGATGCCAAGTTCTTGTAGGAAAGGCATTAACCGTTTCCATCCGCCTGTAATTACTATGTCAAGGTCTCCGTGGCTTCTGTGCAAAGGCGACCGGTACCATTCGGCTACGGATGTGCCTTTGAATATGGTCGCGCTGATTCCGGCTCCGGAGAGCTTCTCTATCCACCATTTTCCTTGTCGGGCATTATGTACATTGGATTGCTCCATATTCAGCAGGTGGAGAATCCATTGTTGCCACATCCTGTTGCCGGGGCGGACAGGCGTGCATGCCACGCCGTCAAAGAACAGTCCGGTGACAGCCTGTGAATAGGCCATCCGCGACAATTCCTGCCAGTCGTTTATGGATGGCGGCGTTATGACAGGCATTTTCTCGTCTCCGTTCCATAGTCCTTTGCGTATGAACCAGAAAAACAGTTGCTCTATGTTGCTGTCAGTGCTACGCCCGGTTTTAATTTTGGCTCTTATGAATTGCGGCACTTTCCATGCTATTTTCATCAGTTTCTCCGGTATGCCGGAGAAACCGTGAGATTTGTACATCCTGACATCCTCGCGCCACATCTGTTTCCGTCTGTCCCTGCCGGTGGAAAGGCCACCCATCCGCATTCTCACCACGTAGCGGTCTATGTATTCCACGCGCAACCGTTTCTCCCATAAATACCGTACGAGAAAATCGGAGTCGGACGCTATCTTGTAGCTTTCGTCGTACAGTCCGTACAGGCTGATTGGCTCGCGCCGGATGTAGACCGTAGGATGCAGCGGAAGCCAGCCTGTCCGTACTTTCCACCGCCGGTAGCCGCCGCTTCTCCAGTCCCTTATAGTCTTGTCTGTTTGTATAGGGTCGACGAACAGGCCGTTGCCGTACACGATGTCGGCATCTGTGCTTTCGAACTTTTCAACAATCTTCGTGATGATATGCGTGTCGAAAAGGAAATCGTCGGAGTGCAGAAGCCCGATAATGTCGCCTGTCGCGGCCCGTATCCCTTTGTTGATTCCCTCATACATTCCGCTGTCCGGCTCGGAGATGATTTTCGCTATGCGGTCTCTGTATGAGTTGATTATTTCCAGCGACCTGTCATTGCTCGCGCCGTCGACGACGATATGCTCTATGCAGGGATAGTCCTGCCGTATCACGCTCTCGATGGCTTGGGCGATTGTAGCTTCGCGGTTGTAGCACGATGTGATGATTGAAACTTTCATCGTTTATTTCATGCAAATCGTTTCGAGATAGTTTCTGATTTTGCCGCTGTCGAAGCCGTATTGTTTTTTTATTTCGTACACTTTCGCGTCGGCCAATGTGCGGTACCACCATCCTTGCAGAAAGTGCCACAGGAAGCCCTCTTTTCCGTCGAGGAATCCCAACCGGAAGAAATAGCGGTAGACGAAAAAGGCGAAAGCGCGCCAGAACAGCGGCAGCTTCACATATTTCAATTTCTTCTGTCTTACGGAAGCGGTGTGCTGCCCGGATTTTGTCAGGCTGTTGTCGTGCATCCCGTATTCGGTCAGCAGCAGGTCGAGTGCTTCGCGCGTGGCGTAGCCGTTGTGTTTCGCCGTCCACCATGTGAGGCCGTTGAGATTGTCGTCGTAGAATGGCGATTCCAGTTCCTCTATGCTTCCCTCCGTCACTTCAATGTGTTCGTCCATGAAGCGGTTTTCGCAGGCGGCGTGCCCGGTACGGAACAGCCGTAGCAATATCAAAGGGATTATTCCGTGGCGTATGTGCCGTCCCATGAATATCCGCAGGCATGGGGCGGTGAAGCCTCCTATGCCGGAGCCGGCGGAAGGCAGCCGGCGGTGCAGTTCGTCGACAAGCTCGTCCGAAAGGTATTCGTCGGCATCCATCCGCCATATCCATCCGGTTGTTATCGGCAGGTTGCACAAAGCCCAATTAAATTGCCTTGAATAGTTCTCCCATTTGTTTTGATAGACTTCCGCTCCCAACGAGCGTGCTGTCGCTACGGTTGCGTCGGTGGAGTAGGAGTCGACCACATAGATTTTCTTTGCGAATTTCCGCGCGTTTTCAATGCAGCGTCGTATGTGTATCTCTTCGTTGTATGTTAGTATGATTACAGAAATATCGAGCATTGTGTCAGTGATTTAGCACTCTCTTTTTTAGAAATTTTGCTGGATTGCCGCCGACCACGGTCCAAGGCTCCACATCGCGTACTACTACTGCCCGCGCGCCTACCACAGCCCCGTCGCCTATGCTTACGCCCGGTCCGACGAATGCTTCGGCGGCCACCCATACGCGGTCGCCGATTGTAATCGGCCGTTCCGTCTGCCGGTGGTCTGCCGACGTTATGTCGTGGGATGCAGTGCAAAGGTAGCACCGTTGCGACACTGTGGCGTTCTCACCGATTGTCACGGTAGCGGCGTTGTAACAGTCTACTCCCGAAGCGAGGCATGAGTGCTCTTTCATTTCCAGATGCCACGGCATGAACACCTTTGCTGTGGCGTAGACATTTGCTGTACCGGCTATCTTTGCCCCGAACATGCGGAGCAACAGCCGTTTCCACGGCATGAGCGTGCTTTTCGGGAACGGACGCGCGAGCACATTCCAACAAATAGTCCATACCATCCGCCTTATGCGGTTGCCAGTGGTGTAGGGTGATGTAAATCCGTCCATTTCTTCAGTCGATGTAGTTGTAGCGGTAGTTGTTATATTCTTTTTCGGGTAGCCGTATGCTTTTCACCAGACACGGCGAACCGAAAGCAATCACGTTTTCCGGCACGTCTTTCAGAACTACGCTTCTCGCTCCTATTACAGCCATTTGCCCGATTGTCACGCCTTTGCCTATGTAGGAGTCGGCTCCGATAAAAGCACCGTTGCCGATGGTGACAGGCTTCAGGTCTGAAGCAAGATTGCGGGCTCTTATGTCGTGTCCGCCGGGTATGATATGTACGAAATTTGAAATACTTACATAATCGCCGATGGTTATTTTTGTGCGTGGCTTTATATAGGCATAATCGTCAATCGACACAAAATTGCCTATTTCGATATTCCATGGGATGAAAATTGTGCATTTGGGCGATATGTAGCATCCTTTCCCGATTTTCGCGCCGAACAGCCTGAGCAGGAGCACCCTCCAGCAAGAAAGCGGGTTGAGGCTCGTCTTGAAAAACAAAGTGTCGACGCATCGCCAAATCAGTAATTTTATCTTGTAGGAGCGTGTCACATTCTGGGTTTTATTGTCACGCTTAAACCATAGTTCTTTTTCCATTGCCGGTGTACAGTTTATAAAGGGATTTTGCAACTTGGGCTGAGCTGTATTTTGTTTCGACCAAATGGCGGCCGTTTGTTCCGAGTTGCCGCAATCCGTCGCAATCCAATGATGCCAATTTTTTTATTGCCGCCGAAAGTTCTGTTTTGGTTCTCTCTATCCATAGTCCGCAATGTGCAGTTTCCAGCTCTTCCCAAGGAGTTCCTTTTGTAGTTATGACAGGTGTGCCGCAGGCCAACGCTTCGGCAACGACATATCCGAAATTCTCGCCGTATGTGGGGAGTACAAAAAAGTCGCTTTGCCGGAATAATTCCCATTTTTTGTCGCCGTAGATTGCTCCTGCGAATTCCACGAGATTCTCTAATCCTAATTCTTTTACGCACGTTTTCAAAGAGGCAAGATACTCGGGCTCGCCGTCGCCTGCTATTGTTACTTTGTAGCCGTCCAAATTGCCGCGCAGTTGGTGCAAAGATTCCATTAACAGTTCAATACCTTTTTTCTGATGCAGCCGTGAAAGGTATAGAATCTTCTTTTTTACACTCCAATCGGTTTTAATCGTTATCGTTGAAATGTCGATGCCATTGGGAATCATAGCTATGTTGTTATTGATGCCTAATTTCAATATGTTTTGCTTTTCGCTTTCGGCGGTGGCAATTAGTTTGTGCGCCTTATGTAAAGCTTTTCGTTGGTATAAAAGCATTGCAAGCCGTTTCTTGTTATAATTTCTGTGGAGTATCCAAGGCTCGAGCATTCCGTGCGGGGTGATGAATGTAAGGATTTGCCGTTTTAACGCCTCTTTTTGTATTATCCATGTTTGTATCATCCATATTCCGTTGATATGCACGATGTCAGGCTGTTCTGTTTCCAGAAAGTCAATCCATTGCTTTCTGAAAGCAGGTAATTCTGATAGCGGAAGGGGCAGATAAACTAACTTGCACTTTTCCAAATGGAGTGGATTTTTGGTTGGACGAGTCACTACCGTCAGGTCGACAAGCTTGCCTAATTCTTTAGTTAGCAACTGTATATACATCGACACGCCGCCTAACGACTGGTCGATAGCCGCTACAAAATGCACCACTTTCAGTTTCTTGTCCATAATAAGTTACGGTAAGTTTAATACACGAATCCTTTTTCCCGGTGGAAATATTTTGCCGTGGCAGGTATTTTTTTTATCGGTTTAGCAGGTATTCCTCCGTATATCGTCCATTCGTCTGTATATACCTTTGTCAATACGGCTCCGGCGGCGAGTACAGAATTGTCAGGTAACCGGCATCCGCCCATCACTTTTGCGTTTGTGGAAACGAAACAATAATTGCCGATTGATATGGGGCGGCTTGATTGGCGGTTTTCGTAGATGTCGATTGAATGTGTGAGAAATATTGAATTATAGCCTGCTATTGTAGTGAAATCACCTATATGCACGCTGTTGGTGCAGTCGATATGGTGATTTTTTTAATGGCACTTTCCTTTCCTATTATCAGTTCGCTTTTTCTGTCCGTCTCGTTTGCAAAATGTCTTGATTTGGTCCCTGTCGGAAATCCTGTTATCCAGTTTCCACGTGATATTATGCTGTTTTTTCCCAATACCATTTTGTCGAGATTCACCGCAACGTTCAGGTGTCCTATCGCAGCACCTTTTTCCATTACGAGATGCTTTGGGAATATATATGACAATCCTATTTTTGCCTGAGAGTGTATGTCATATCCGTAGCATTTTGTAAGTATTATTCTTCTCAACCTGAAAGGGAGCAGTGCCACGCTACAATTTATTATGATTTTTAATACGCTTAAAAACATAGTACGGAAATAATATAAAAAACAAATGTTTTGCGATAAAAATTTGTGAATTTCTTACGGCATCTGGCTTTATTTCAGCTACTTTCAATAGAAAATCGATAAACGAACATTTTGCGTGATTGTATGAAAAATTTTTATGGCGAATTTTGAGCAGTAAAATGAAATAATGAAACGTTCCCTGCATCACTCTTTTATACAAGAAGGCATCGTCAATGCTTTTTTTATTACAGTATTTGATTATGTCTAATAGAGCCTCGATATGGGAATCCGATGCTTTATGGGTAAGCTGACGGCGTGTCGCTGATTCTCTGTTGTAACGGATTACGTAATACGAGTTGTCAATTACCTTTATAGTTGATGAGCTCACGATTGATTTTATCAAAAAAGCGTGGTCTTCTGAATGCGTAATGCCTGTTGGAAACAGGATATCGTTCTCTTGTAAGAAAATGCGGTCGAAGACATAGAAAGGAGTTATATTAAAATAAAATTTCGATTTTATAAAATCTTTATATCCATTAAATACGTAATTACCAGCATTCTTATAATGCATCACTATATTATAGCTCTTTTCGGAGAATGCTTTGTAAATTGATTCAAAATATCCGGGCAAAATATAATCATCGGCATCAATAAAACACACGTATTTGCCGGATGCGTGCTTCAGTCCGTTATTTCTTGCCGAGCTTACTCCATCATTCTTTTGGTGAATAGCTTTTATCCGATTGTCGGATAACACATATTTTTCACAAATATCTCCACTGCTATCGGTGCTGCCGTCGTTTATTAGTATCAACTCGAAATCAGCAAAATTTTGTGACAGCACGCTGTCAATGCAGTCGTTAAGATATTTTTCGGCATTATATACCGGTATGATGACGCTTAGAAACATTAGTGCGTGAAGTTTTCGTTATATATTCTTGTGGATTGTTTTATTATTCGTAATAGCTTCATTACTTCTTTGAAATCCATTCGTAAAGAGAAATAAATAATCCTTTGATAGAATACCATGTATCGCTGGAAAAACAGATGCTTATGATTTTCGTAGCCGTGCTTTTTCAAAAAGTAGCAATACGACTGGCTTAAGACTGTCCCGACAAGATATTCGTCCATCTTTTTCCGGCTGCCCACTTTGTGAAGGAACGACAATTCCGGGACGTATTCCGTGGTGTAGCCGGCAGCATTGAGCCGGTTGAGCAAATCTGACTCTTCGCAATACATAAAAATTTTAGGGTCGAATTTTCCGATGCTAATAAAAACATCGCTTGGCAGCATCAGGAATGCCCCTGACAAGAAAAAATTGAAGGGGTCGAATTGTCCGTTACGCAGCCTGTTCCTTATTTCTTTCTTGGGCAGGGGTGATTCCGACCGGTTGAAAAACGACGGCGCCCCGCCGTCTTGATGTATTCCTACGCATCCCAAACCGGGTGTGCTTTCAAATTTGGATATCAATTTGCTGAAAACAGGTTCGGTAAATTCTGTATCGTTGTTGACGAAAAGTACATAATCGCTTTTATGTGCCTCGAAGCCTAAATTGTTGCCTGCGCCGAAGCCTGTATTGGCAGGATTGCTTATTATGTCGATGTCGAATAATTCTTTTGTTTTTGCAGTGTCCCATGTTCCAGTTGGTGAATTATCCACGATTACAAGCCGTGAATCATCTCCTAAATCGTTGTATATGGTATATGATTTGATGAAATCATACAGCGTCTGGATATTGGGCTTGTAGGTGACGGTTACTGTCAACAGCTTGTATTTCATCTCGTAATTTGTTGTAATATAGGGCAAACATTGCGGCGAATAGTACCGCCACGTTGTTTTTAAACACAGCCAAAGGGCTGAATAGGATTATTATGACGGAACTCATTATGCAGTAGAACAGAAAAGCGTTGTAAGGCGAGTCCTGTTTAGTGGCTTTGAACGCCACTTTATAGGCAATGCTTGCGACTGATAAAAATGCGGCGAGGGCAAATATGCCGTTTTGCGCGGCAATTCCTATCAATACGGAATGGTAAGGGACAAGATGTGTCTCTGTACGTCGTATGTGCCGTTGCTTTTTTGCGGAGACATCGAACAATGCTTTTTGCATCCTTGTGTATTTCAGTCCCTTGTCGATAGCCCATGCGCCGTGTCCCCATAACGGTTTGTCGAGAAAAGCCCTGTAAGAAATGTAGAAATCCGATCTTGCGGAGAACAACATCATCAATATGTTTTTTGAGTTACCGATACGGGCCAACTGCTCTTTGTTTTGACGGCTTCCCCATTCACCTGCAACGACTTTCGGGACATAGACTGAAGAATATATGATTTGTGTGGCGCAAATTGTAACTATCGCCAATGGAAGAATCCGCTTTAGGCTCAATGTGCCGTAAATGTTATAAATGAGAGATAACAGTCCTGTACAAAACAGTATCGAGCCAATTGTCCGGGCTCCTCCTATGAAAGAAAATGCCGCGGCCGCCAAAAAAAACAGGGCATTGTATTTTTTTATGAAAGCATTGTCGATTAATGAGATTATGCATACAATATAGCAGACAGCAGGGGCTGTGTAGAATTTGAAGTACGATGTTTCGTCTACGGAGGCAAATCCGAACTGGTCGCCAAACAATAATAAATTCAGCAGCATTCCTACCGGAATCCATTTGATGAGCGAAATGTCGTTTTTAAGTTTCTCAAGAAAAAACAGGAACAATAGCAATGAGAAAGCCATTACCGCTATGCCTCTCATACTGTTGGCTAAACTGTTGCCAACCATTATTTCCGCCAATATCTGCACGGCGATGAGGATTATAAAAGCGTTGCTTATTTTGCGTAAATAAGGAAGTCTGCTTTCTTTCAGCCATATCGTCAGACGTGGAATTTGCGTAAGGATAAATATTTCGGTTATGGAAATACTGCCGATTATATTAATCCTTACCCCCATAAGCACGATGGCAAGTACCAACGTTATCTTGTCAATAGCATTACTTTTGGTCATACAAATAGTTTTTCAGATAGCTGTGGAATTCGTCCCAAATGTCATCCCATTCGAACTTTTCCAAATACTTGTCGATTTCCGCCGTGTCGATTGCGATGTCATCGCAATTTTCAATAAGATATTTCAGCCTGTTTTTGTCTGTCGGCTTGAAAAAAGAAATGACTTTATCCGAAAATTCTCCTAACGAGGCTGCATCCGATGCAAATACCCTGCAGTGGTATGAAAGGGCTTCCAATATGGGTAGCCCGAAGCCCTCATACAAGGAGGGGAATATGAATGCCGCGCAATTGCTGTACAGGTAATCTAAGACACTGTCATCGGCAAATCCGGCATAGACTATCCTGTCGGAAGAAATATGTTTGTGTCCCTTGCCGCAAATCACTAATTTTTTGTCTGTCCGTGATTCGAGGAATGTGTCGATAAGGAAATCGACATTTTTATGCGGCATTGCCAATCCTACATAAAGGAAATAGCCGTCCGGCTCGATTGGCAGGCCGGGCTTTGACGAGGATTGGCGTTTCAATCTGTTTATGCCTTCGCGGAGGACAACGGAGTTTAATCCGTAGATTTCTTTGACATCTTTTCTTGTTGATTCAGAAACAGATACTATTATGTCGGCATTGCGCAGGATGCGACGATAGAAAAACAGGAATTTTAATTTTCTTAAGCATGCTTTTATGGGTGGTAATGAACAGAAGTTCCTGACCTTGAACAGCATCAAATCATGCACGGTTATGATATGCAGCGCTTGTTTCTTGCGCCAGAAAGGTCCTGTGAGATCGCATGAATGGAAAATGTCATATTCTTGTTTTTCCAGAAAACGTGAAAATCTGATGTTTCCGATAATTGAATGCCTTCCGTAAGGGCATATAATGCTTTTGCACTCCAGTCCCTGAAGTTCCCTGTCGTTTAGGATTACCGTCACGGAGTCGTGCCCATAATGGCGCACATAGCCCTTTATGAGTTCTTCGCCATATCGCCCGATGCCGCTCTTGCGTGAAAGTATGCTGCGTCCGTCTATCAGTATCTTCATTGCCGTATCTTGCTGAGTATATACGTTTTCTCGTTGTTTTTCAAACCGATGGTGAAAACAATAACGCATGTGACCGTTACTGAGCATAGAAGCAATAGCCAACTGTTGCTGACAAATAATGATGTCAGGTAGGTGCACGAAAAAGAGGATATTATTATTATGCCTCCTTTGAGGAATATCTCTTTAAAATACCGGGTATATTCCAATCCTGTTTTTTTATGTACTATCCGTATTCTGAAGAGATGGGCGATAAATCCGAAAAAAAGATGGCAAAGAAATACGGCATAGGGCGGTGCGCCGAATTTAAGGCATACGTAAGATAACGGGCAAATTAGAAGCAATGTGCCGCCAACTATGAGCTGATAGCTTTTGTTGTCGCCTGTCGCGTTTATTGCCACTGTCATAGGATTGCCCAATGCGTCGAAGTAGAGTATGGCAATAATTATTTTTGTAAAAACCGCTGTGTAGGAAGGTACTTCTTTCAGCCAAATTGACAGCAGAAAATCAATGCAGAAAAATACGGGAACGGCTATGATTGTCAGCAGGAAAAGCGTATAGCGGGAACTCATCATAATCAGCTCGTGCATTTTTTTGTCGTTGCCATTGGAATAGCTTTGGATGAGTTGCGGATTGACCGCCGTTTGAAAACTTTGTACGAAACGGAGAGCCATCCCGTTAATTTGTATGGCTATTCCTCTTGCAGCATTTATAACCGTCCCAAAAAACATATTGAGCAGAATGTTTAATCCCTGGCTGAAAGCGGCATAAGCACTGTCGCCGATAAGATTCCAACTTGTGAAAGAGAAGATTCTTCTCATTAGTTTCTTATCGGGACGTTGTAGCTTTTTGCACTCATTGAAATTCTTTACACAATAGATGGCATAAAGGCATTGTATCATGATGGAAATCAGTAGCAATAGCACTGAGTACACTTTCAGCCGGTCGTGTGTGGTGATTGTCAGTATAAAAGCTATTGCTAATTTTCCTAAAGCCTCGGCTATACTTATATAGGCGAATGTGCCCATTTTTTCGTGGGCGATTATTGCGGAACTCAGAGGTGTTACTATTATTCCTGTACAGACCGAAACCACTGATGTATGGTATGCCATCTGTGCGGCAGCCATACGCCCGGGCGGTATTTGCATTTGTGTATGCAGAAAATACAAGCCTATAGTTTCGCACAGCAGGGCTATGATTGCGGCGAGAAGCAAATGTGTGTGGAAACACGTGGAAAAAATTTTGCGCAGAGATTGTACGGTACATTCATTTTTGCCCATTTCAAAGTTAAGGAAACGCGATGACGATACGGTCAGCGACATGTTTAGAAAACCGAACATTACGGCAAGCCCGCCGACGGCATTATACAGTCCGTAATCATTGGCGCCTAAAGCGTCCAGCACGATGCGGCTTGTGTAGAGCGACACAAGCATTGTTACAAGCATCCTTGCATAGAGGATGAGCGAATTATGTGTTATCCGCTTTTTGTAATTGTCATTGCTTGTCATTCGGCCTGTTGTCTTTGCCGTAGCCGTAGGTGTAGCCGTAACGGCGGCCGTAGCCGTATTTCCCGTATTTGGCGTAGCGGCCGTAGCCGTAGTGGTAGCCGTTCTTGCGCTTGTCCATGTCTATGCCGTTGATGAGCACGCAGAGCGGAGGCAGTTTCTCGTCGTTCTCTAATTCGTTGATTAGCCCGAACTCGTTTTTATGTGTGTAGCCTGCACGGCACACGTATACGCAAAGGTCGGCCGTGCGCGCTATGATGCGCGTGTCGGTAACCATGCCTATAGGCGCTGTGTCGAGTATTACGTAGTCAAAATTGTCTTTCAGTATCTTTATCGCTTTTTCCAGCGACGGTCGCGCCACCAGTTCGGCGGGATTGGGCGGGATTGAGCCGCAGGGCAGCACGTAGAGATCGGGCGACACTTCCGTTTGCCGGCAGTTGGCTGTCAGGTCTACCGACGATGGCGATGCCAAGAATTCAGTGATGCCGTGTCCTTTGTCCGTTATCCCGAAAATCTTGCCGAGACTCGGGTTGCGGATGTCGAGGCCTACGATGACGGTCTTTTTTCCCATGAATGCGAGACTGGCGGCTAAGTTTGCCGCGTTGAAGCTCTTGCCCTCGTTGGAGGTGGTGGATGTGAAGAGTATTACCTGCTGCCCCTCCTGTAGCATATATTGCAGGTTGGTGCGCAGGTTGCGGAATATCTCTTCTATCAGGTCGTTGCGGTTTTCGCGCACTACGATTCCACTGGCAGTCTCCTGTTGTTTCACCTGTGGGATGTCGCCGACGATAGTGGCATTGGTGATGCGTCTCACGTCGTCGCGTCCTTCGATGCGGAAGCGGAGCGACCGTAGCAGCCAGATGCCGCCGGCGGGTATGAGCAGTCCCAGCACGAACGCTATCAGGTAGGTGTTGCGGGCATTGGGCGCGACACGTCCGGCCGCCCGGGCTTCTTCGACGATGCGTCCGTTGTTGGCTTTTGCGGCCAAGGTGATTGCGTTCTCCTCGCGTTTTTGGAGCAGCATCAGGTAGAGGTTCGACTTTATTTCCTGCTGACGGCTTATGTCGCGCAGCTCGCGTTCCTGCTGCGGGGCATTGCTGATGCGTGTGCGGTATTTCCCGGCTTCCATATCGAGGTTGTCGCGGGTGATTTGCAGGGATTTCTCCACGCTCTCGACTGTGGCGCATACGGTGTTGCGCGCGGCGGCAATCGACGCGTCGAGGTTGACTACTGCCGGACTGTTGGTTTTCGATGTGCGCAGCAGCCTGTTGCGCTCTATAATCATACTGTTGTACTGGGCGATGATGTTGGCCAGTGCATGGTCGGTGAGTCCGACGTTTGCCGGAATCACGTCATTCTTGTTGGCCGGGTTCTCGATATATTCCCGCAGGTAGGCTATCAGGCGCAACTGGTTGTCGTTGTCGGCACGTTTGCGGTCGTACTCGGAGTTGCCTTGCAGGGCAAGTTGAGCGTCGGTGTCGAGGTCGGTGAGACCGGCGCGCCGCTTGTAAGAGGCCAGCTCGTTTTCGGTTGTGCCCAGTTCCTCGTTGATGACGCGTATGCGCTCGTCGATGAATTCGGCTGTCCGCATCGCAACTTGGTTCTTGTCCTCGTTTGCCTCTTCGTTATAGATGTCCACTAAGGTGTTGAGGAATTCTTCTCCGCGCTGTATGTTGGTGTCGTTGAGCACGAGGCGCACGATAGTGGTGTACTCTGTGGTCGGTGTCGCGCTAAGGTGTGCCTTGTATGTGCCGGCTACAACTGATGGTGGTACGATCCGGGCTCTGACAAGGTGCATTGCCCCGGCTGTTTCCTGCAAGGTGTAGCCTTTTGCCATTGCGATGCTGACAGTGCCTGCTGGGGTGATGAGAACGGCCGGAAGTTTGTCGAATGTCTTTGTGCAGGAAGTTTCCTCGCCGTTGGCCGTGTAGGTGGCCGTGGCGGTGAGCTTTTTGCCGTCGTTTCCGAACGCTATTTCCATTACCGACGGAAGTTTCTCCGCTTCTTCCGGTCGCATCCATACTTCCACCGGGGAATTTTTATACAGCGGGAAGTCGTGGCGGAATGTGTTTTGCTTCTCGTAGCTTATGTAGAGGTTCAGTTTGTTGACTACTTTTTTTGTCAGCGTGTACGATTGGAGAATCTCTACTTCGTTGTCGAAATTGTTGGCTAATGAGAATGTGCCGAGATCTTGCATCCCGCCGAGCTGGAAGCTGGAAGCCGGTTTTGTTCCGTCGCCTTGTTTGATGAGGACTGCGGAACTGATACTGTATATGGGTGTGTAGTAGCGCAGGTAGACGTAGGCGCTGGCTATGGCCGCGAGCAGACATAAGACGATGGCCGGCCAGTGCAGAAGATACTCGAAAACTATGGTCTTGTAGTCGGTCTGTTTGTTCTTGTCGGTAAACAGGTCGTTGTATGTTTCTTTTTTCATTTTTTATGCGGTTTTTTATCGTATCACAGCCACTATTATCAATGACGCGATGGCCGAGGCGAGGCTAAGCAGGTTAATCCATACGGTGCTGTTATTGCTGAATGTGTTGGAGCGTACTTTCGATTTCGTCGGCTTTACATAAACGATGTCGTTTTGTTGCAGATAATAGTACTGCGATGTGGCGATGTCGGCTGTGGTAAGGTCGAGATGCACCACTCGGCGTTTTCCGGAGGAGTCCTCGCGTAGCAGTTGTACGTCGTCGCGAACGGAGAACAGCGTCATGTCGCCGGCCAATGCAAGTGCCTCGAATATGTTGACGCGCTCGTCGTTCACGGCGTAGGTCCCCGGTTTGTTGACTTCACCGAGCACGCTTATCGTATAGTTGGAGGCCCGCACGGCTACGTTTGGCGATTCGTTCAGGTATTTTTGCAGCTCCTTGCTTATCAAGGCCTCGCATTCGCGTGTCGAAAGTCCTGAAACGTGCAGTTTGCCAAGCACGGGATAGTCGATGTATCCATCCTTGTCGACGAGATAGTCGAGCAGCTTGGCGTTGTTCATTCCCTGCGTGTTCTGTGCCTGTCCCAACTTACGGTAGAAAGGCACGGAGGCTTCCGGGTCGGATGTGCTCACTGTAATTGTAAGCTCGTCGTTTGGCATTATCCTGTATTCGTATTGTTTGTTGTCTTGCCCGGCCATTTCCAGTATCTCGTCGTCGCGCAGATAGATGGATTTGTCGTAGGAAACGCATCCGGCTAAAAGCAGAGGTGTGAACAATGTAATGAGTGTCCTTTTATACTTCATTTTGTCTTTTCTTTATTTTATGCGTAATAATTTTTTTAGAAAGTGCGTGGCATCGTTTTTTGTGGCTTGAATGCCAGTCGTGTATGGTGAGTATTCGTTAATGATGTCCTCCCAAGATTTGTTGTCGTGTATCATACGGTAGATGTATCCCCAGCCGGGCAGTCCTCCAAGATTGCGGTCGTCGATGAAAAGGTCGGCTTTCAGCTTGCGCGAATATTCGGCGTGGCTGCCGTTTTCTTCAGGGTAGTTGCTGTTGACGGCGTAGAACTTCAGCCCACGTTCCTTGCAGAAACTGACGGCTTCGTCGAGCAAAAGGCCTTCGCGGACGGTCCATAAAATCAGTTTATGTCCTTCTTCGTAAAGGAGTTTCAGTGTGTCGATGGCAAACGGTATCTCAGGCCCTATGTCAGGATACCGGTGCTCTACGATTGTTCCGTCGAAGTCGACTGCGATTGTCATGGCGCTTGCTTGTTTATGGATTCGACAAACGCCTTATGGCTCAACTGTGCGGCTTCTTTGTCGGGACGGTTCTTGAGCAGGAATGCCGGCACTGTACCTGCTATTTTCGCCAGCGTGCCGCTGATGGCATCAAAGCTTGCGGTGTCCTGCCCGATTAGCGAGGTAGCTTTGAGTAGCCTCTGGAACGTCTCTATTCCGCTTAATCGGACGAGCTGGTTCTTATGAGCCTGTTCCATAAAGAAAAGAGCGTTCAATTCTGCACGGTCGTTTCGGTAGCATAGTGTCTTGCCGCTCCAAGGTGTGCCGTAGACGTATGGCATGCCGTTGTCGAGGATGCGTATGGCTGGCTGGTCGTCGTTTATAAGGCGTGTTCCGCTGAAGTGCCGTTGCCATAGGTTGGAGTGGGTGCTTTTCCCGATGCCTGACGGCCCGATGAAAGCGCATCCGTTCATTCCGGTTGCCACGCACGAGGAGTGTACCGCCACGGTGTTGTAGAATGCGGAACTGTAGATGAAAGCTATCATTATGAAATCGTTCAATGCCTCAATCTGCTCGTCTCCGCATAGTGGCAAGTCGGTCTTGACTGATTTCCAGCGGCGGTCGGCTTGTAGCCGGTAGGCGCGGCCGCTGTCATGGAAAATCAAGGAAAAAGTGCAATAATCAGGTTCTACCCATAAGTGTAATGTTTTACCTTCTGCGCTATGTGTCTGTGTGGGGGAACTCATCGGGCAGGATATGGGCTTTTCGGCGCAGATATGGCAGATTGATTCCTGTCCATCCGGTTTTGTTTTGGTTACGGTGAACGGTTTCAGATTTGCCAGCTTTTCGGTAACTGGTTCTTCATACGCTATTTCCATATATAGATCAGCTATGCGCAGTACCATGTCTTTTTTTGTAATTTGTAGGTGTCGCTCCGTATTTCGACAGGAACAGGCGGTAGAATGTGCGGATGTTGATGAATCCGGAATCGATGGCCACGGCTTTCATTGGTGCGTCGGGGTGCTCGGTAAGCAGTTTTGCGGCATATTCAAGTCTCAGGCCGTTGATGTATCCGTGCATATTTGTGCCGGTGTACTTTTTAAGTAGCCGTGCCACTTTGTTCTTATTAATCAGTCCAAGCCGTATGAACGTATCGCGGGAGAAGAACGGATTCAGAAACAAATGCTGTTCCACTATTGTTTTATGGATTTTTTCAAACAGCTCTTTTTCGCGTTCTTCTGTAGAAAGTAGCCGGCAATATGTGCTTTTGTGATTTTTTTGTTCCACTATGCCTCTATTATTATAATTGTATGTATTCCGGACTGATTTCAACTGTGGCGGCCAGCCAATTAGGCAATTCTATAAGAATGCGCTTTACTCGCGACCCGCGCACATTGAGCAGCCGTCCTTCATATCCGTCTAAATTGCCGCCTACAATCCGTATTTTATGTCCGTACATTGCAGGTGTAATTTCGTCGGGTCTGTAATATTTTGGATTGTTGCTGCCCGCCACTGCCCGTATGAACCGCCGCATGTCATTGTCGGGAACTGTCATCGGTTCGCGAAAAGGTTTCCCTTTTTGGTAACGGTATTGCAGGGTAGGTGTTTTTAAGACAATGGCATCAATCTTTTCGCGTGTGTCGAATACAAAAATCAAGTCTTGTATGAATGGCACTTTTTCCCTTATCCGTTTGTGCCCTTTCACAGTCAGCCGCCAATGCATGGGTGTGAAAAATTCCACTCCGATTTGCTCCAATAACTTGTAGGCGGGGAAACGTGCGTTTGTGCGCTTCAGGTCGCGCATTGCATACCAATGTTTTTCTTTATTTTCTATTGTTGACAAATCTTCTATTCCTGCCTGAGCTGATAAATCATTATTGCTCAAGAAGTTATCATCGTGTGCTGCAAAGCTAAAAGCGGTATTCCCTTTTTCCCCGCATTTACTCTTCACAGGACAGTTTTCTCCATCCTGTTTGTTTGACAGGTGTACGTACATATTTATTTTGGTACTTCTCTCCACAAGAGAAATATTAGTTTGTACTTGCTTAAGCAATAGATGCTAAGTGTTCACATAGAAGAAAAACGATTCGCTTAAAAATCCATATATTTCATTTTTATCCGTTTTTTGTTACCATATTTTGATTATTTTTTATAATTTTACGGCGGTTTAATACTTCTCTTGTGGAGAAAAGTATTAGTTTGTTGGATAGGAGGACAATGTATTAAATGGAATTGATGACTATACTGTTTGCTTTGTCGATGACGGAACAGTCCAGCGAAGCAAGATAAATCCGGGTTGTGTTTTCTGAATCGTGTCCCATTGCCTCGCTGATGGTGGAGATTGGAATGCTCTGGCTTTTTGCGATGCTTGCCCAGCTATGGCGGGCGACGTAAGTGGTCAATGGTATGCTTATTCCAAGCTGGTTGCCTATCTTTTTCAGGTTATTGTTGACAAAGTGAGCCGCGGTTTTGTATTGCTTTCTTTCGTTTGTCCCGGTGTTTTTTATTATGGGTAATAAATAAGGAGAATCTGAAGTATCGTATTTGTCGATAATCTCTTGCATGGGTCTTTCCCATTTAACGAATAACTGTTGTCCGGTTTTCTGCCTTCTGTATGACAGAATGCCGTTCCGCAGATCCTTCTTTTGCAAGTAGGCCATATCAACGAACGACATACCTCGGGTGTAGAAACTGAACATAAACATATCTCTTGCAAAATCCAGTGACTGTGATTTTGAAAGCTCCAGATTGCGGATTTTACGGATAGTAGTGGCGGGGATGGCGCGCTTCACTGTCTTGTCGATTCCGGTATATACACGTCTGAACGGATTGCGTTGCGCTGTGAGTTCCATATCACGGCCCGGTTGTATATAGCCCGGAGGTTTCTCATGTAAAAAGACGAGCTGTTGGGGCATAACCCATAGGATTGCAGATACGCCTCGTATTCCATTACCAGATTAGAGTCGAATCTGTCGAGCGGAATGTCGTTGTCTGTACCATTGAAGCGTGTGAAACTGTTGATTGCGGTTGTGTAGGTTTCCGCCGTGCGTTGTTTCCCGGTTTGCCGCATCCGGTCAATCAGTTTATTGCTGAATGAAAGGAATCCTGTACTATCTGAAGATGTGCGGAATAGTGCGATGATTTCGTCCGTGTCATAATCTTTTCCTCTGTTTTCTAATCCGGATGCGATGCTTTTTAGTTTGGCAATATCATCGTCGACTTGCCTGTTTATTGATTGCAGATAGCGGCATCGCTTGTTGCCGCTGTCCGTCGGAATGAATATCCGGTCGTGTGTGTTGTCCCACTCGTCAGGCATAATCTTGTGTCCTGTGCTTATTTTCCGGACTGTGCGGTTGTGTGACACTTGATAGTACAGTGTTCCCTCTTTTCCATTGACTGTAGAAGAGCGGAATTTTACTCTGATTGTTGTCATAGTTGTTTTTCTTTTGATTGATTTGATGAATTGTTCTTGCGCTCTTAATTTTAAGAGCATATGAGTTTAGTTGTGCGGGATTGGGAAATTATTGCTAATTTTGTGCTTTGATTCATTGAATGTTGACTTAAAAGATAGAAAAATATGTCAGAGAGCGAAAATAAGGAACTGACGCCTGAAAAAGAGGGCGGATTGAATTTCGTGGAGCAGATTGTGGCCGACGATTTGAAAGCCGGCAAGAACGGAGGAAGGCTTAGCACGCGTTTCCCGCCTGAGCCTAACGGCTATCTGCATATAGGGCATGCAAAGGCTATATGTATGGACTTTGGTGTTGCCGAGAAGTTCGGCGGAACGTGCAATCTTCGTTTCGACGACACGAACCCCGTGAAAGAGGATGTGGAGTATGTGGATTCTATCCGTGAGGACATACATTGGCTCGGTTTCGACTGGGGTAACCGCGAATACTACGCTTCTGACTATTTTCCGCAGCTTTACGAGTTGGCTGTCCGTATGATTAAGGAGGGTAAGGCTTATGTGGACGAACAGACTTCTGAGCAGATTGCCGAGCAGAAGGGTACTCCTACTCAGCCGGGTGTGGAAAGTCCGTACCGTAACCGTCCGGTTGAGGAGAATCTCGATTTGTTCCAGCGTATGAACGCCGGTGAATTCGAGGAGGGCAGTATGGTGCTGCGCGCCAAGATTGATATGGCATCTTCCAATATGCACTTCCGCGACCCGATTATGTACCGCATAATCAAGCATCCGCACCATCGTACGGGCGACAAGTGGAAAGTGTATCCTATGTATGATTTTGCCCACGGACAGTCTGACTACTTCGAGGGTGTCACACACTCCATCTGTACTCTCGAATTCGTGCCTCACCGTCCTTTGTATGAATATTTCGTGAAGGAACTTGCCGACGAGAGCTATTGCCCGCGCCAGATAGAGTTCAACCGCTTGAACCTTACGTACACGGTGCTTAGCAAGCGCAAACTGTTGCAATTGGTGAAGGAGGGTCTTGTCGACGGTTGGGACGACCCGCGCATGCCGACCATTTCCGGTTTGCGCCGCCGCGGCTATACGCCGGAGTCCATCAAGTCGTTCATCAACCGCATCGGTTACACGAAATATGAGGCTGTCAACGATATATCGCTGTTGGAATACAGCATACGCGAGGATTTGAACAGACATGCGACACGTGTCTGCGCTGTGATAAATCCTGTAAAAGTGGTGATTACAAACTATCCGGAAGATTTGACCGAATATATGGAGATGGAGAACAATCCGGAAGACCCGCAGGCGGGAACGCACAAGATGCCGTTCGGCCGTGAGCTTTATATCGAGCGCGACGACTTTATGGAGAATCCTCCGAAGAAGTTTTTCCGTATGACTCCCGGCGGCGAAGTGCGTCTGAAAGGCGCGTACATCGTGAAATGCACAGGGTGCAAGAAGGATGCCGACGGAAATGTGGAGGAGATTTATTGCGAATACGATGCCGACACGAAGAGCGGAATGCCGGGCAGCATGCGTAAGGTGAAAGGCACTCTGCATTGGGTTTCGGCACGCCATTGCACGGATGCTGAGGTAAGGCTTTACGACCGTCTGTTCAATGTTGAGAATGCTTCGGAGGTTAAGGACCGCGATTTCCACGAGCTGCTTAATCCGGATTCGATGAAAGTGGTAGAACATGCGAAAATCGAGCCATTCCTTGCGGAGAACGCCAAGCCGGGCGACCACTTCCAGTTCCAGCGTATAGGCTATTTTACGCCTGACAAGAAAGATTCGCGGCCGGAACATCTTGTTTTCAACCGTACGATTACGCTTAAGGACAGTTGGCAGAAAATCAATAAATAGAAAAGTCAAAAGTGGAAAGTTGAAAGAACGGACAGGTCGTAACCTTGTCTTTTTCACTTTCCACTTTCTGCTTTCATAATTCCATAACTCACATAATGGACACTTACCGTACTCTGAAACATCCCGGCGAGGGAATCTATAAGGAGAAGATGAGCAAATTCCTTTCGTTTGCCCATCCGGTAGAGTCTGCCAGTGAAGCAAAGGAGATTGTTAAAAAATACCAGAAAGAATATTTTGACGCCCGCCACGTGTGCTGGGCTTATATGATAGGGGCGGCAAGGACCGAATTTATGTCGAACGATAACGGAGAACCATCAGGTACTGCCGGAAAGCCGATTTTGGGGCAAATCAATTCTTTCGGGTTGACGAATGTCGTTATAGTGGTTGTCCGTTATTTCGGCGGTATAAAGCTTGGCACGTCGGGATTGATTGTTGCTTACCGGGAGGCTGCGGCAGAGGCCATACGTTCCAGCGAGATTGTCGAGTGCCACGAACAAGCGTATGTGGAGTTCACATTCCCTTACATCGTAATGAATGATGTCATGAAATTGGTAAAAGCCGGCGATGTGGAAATTGTAGGGCAGGTGTTCGACAATTCATGCCAGATGCGGCTTGCCACACGTGCTGACAATGCAGCGGCCTTGCGTTCGCGGCTTGATGATATTGAAGGCGTTACGTTCTGCTGTTAGCGGAAATCGGAGAGCATTTCCTTCAGCCTTTTTCTTGCAAAGAAGATGCGGCTTTTCACTGTCCCTACGGGGATGCCCATCTCGTCCGCGATTTCAGTGTATTTGTATCCGTCGATGAACATTGTGAACGGTTTTCTGAACTCTTCGGGAAAGGAATTGATGAGTTCTCTTATTTCTTTGGCGTTGTGGGAAGCTTCCGGCGACTCGAAGCCCGAATCCTGTGGCAGGCTTAGGTGATAGAGGTTGTCGGTGGTGTCAATCATCGTCTGGCTTCTGACTATGCGGCGGTAGTTGTTGATGAATATGTTGCGCATTATGGTGAACACCCAGCCTTTGAAGTTGGTGTTTTCCGTGTACTTCTCTTCATTGTCAAGTACTTTGAGCATAGTTTCCTGTGTCAGGTCCTCTGCTTCTTCTTTGTTAGCTGTCAGCGACAGTGCAAAGTTGCTCATGTTGCTTTGCAGGGCGATTAGCTTGTCGTGGAATTTGTTGTCGCTTTTCATTTTTTCTTGTTTAATTTGCAATCATTACAAAATTACAATAAGTACATTTATTTTCCAAATATTTTTATAACTTTTTTGCGACAAAAAATATGCCAAGCTTTGTTTGGTTGGAAAAATAAGAGGAGCGTCGCGATGTGAGCGATACTCCTCTATGCCACAAGATTTAATTTGTGGTTATTTCTTGATTTTTGTGATTTCAAACGGATTGATGACGGCAGCGTGTGCGGCTTCCTGAGCTATCTGTTTTTGCAGCGTGGTTACGCCTTCAGGCGCATAGCTGTTGCCTGCGACACTCTCTCCGAATACGGCTTCGAACCATGTGCAGGCGGCGGTGTAGCGTCCGTAAGTGAGTTGCAGATGGTAACCGTCGCGGTTGAAAGTGTCGCCGAGCGATGACGTGCGCCCGTTCTGGATGGCAGTGCCGCAAGGTATTATTATGTCGAAACCGATTTCCTTATCGGCTTGTTTTACGGCATTGACTATTGATTCGTACATTTTCATCTGGTTGTTTCCGTAGTTCTTGAAGCCGTCGTGGTCGGAATCTTTCGAATAAGCCCATGTGAAGTGGAACATCAGCTTCGTGTCTTTGCGGATTCCTTGACGTACGTAATCCACCACTTCTTTCAGATAAGGCTCGTATGTTTCAGGCAGTCCGGAGAAATGGCTCGCCTGCTGCACGCTTACGTAGTCCCAACTTTCATCGGCAAGCGCATACTTTATTGTTGTGGAGTCGCGCTGTTCGGTCGTTCCGTCAACTATTTTACGGTAGCGGTAGTCGGGAATGTCGTTGCGTACGTTGTTTGCGTGTCGCTCGAGCGGGCATCCGGGATAATAGAGGTTGCCGATTATCACTTTGATGCTGTCGGCAGCCGCGAGCTCGTAGAGGTATTGCTCTACCGCATCTTCCGAGAAACTGTTTCCGATGGCAAGCACACGGATTACGTTGTCTGCCGGTTTCGATTTGGCGGGCAGAGGTTTGTCGGCACATAGTGCCGCCATTGGCATTACGGCTGCAAGAAGCAGCGTGACGAGGAATGTTTTGAATAGATTGGTTCTCATATCAGGTTATTTAAAATCAATTAAAAATTCTATCAGCGATACTTTCTCAGGCAATGCCAGTTTTTTCCGCAAGCGGTAGCGTGCGGTTTCTACTCCTCGCACTGTCAGGTTAGTGAACTTGGCGATGTCTTTTGTCGAAAGGTTCAATCGTAAAAGTCCGCAAAATTTCAGGTCGCTTGGCGTCAGTTGCGGATAACGCTCGCGCAGGTTGCGGAAAAAGTGTTCGTGTATTAGGTCGAAATTCTTTTGGTACATTTCCCAGAATTCCGTATCCCCCTTTGTCGATTCCAGTTGCTTTAACAGCAAATCCATATCTTTGGGAGTTATTCCGCCTTGTCTTTTTTTCGAGTAAATGGAGTCTTTCAGGTTTTCTATAGTCTTTTCTTTGGCCAGTACGTTGAGTGTGAGCGTGGCAAGCTCCTTGCTTTTTGCCGAAAGTTCGGATTCGAGCAATTGTTGTTGCTGGCGCGCTATCAGTTTTTCTTGTTCGAGCATTTTTATGTCCTGCTCCTTTTTCATCTCTTCATATTCTTTTCTCTTTTTGTTCAGGGCTCTTGAAGTCTGCTCTTTGGAGAAGAAATATATTCCGGCAATCAGTATAATGACATAGATGATAATTGCCGGCACGGATAAAAGGAAAGGTGTGGGTATCTTGAATTCATAGTCTGTGCTGGCAATTATTTCCCCTTCGGAGCTGACGGCTTGCGCCGTGACTGTATAATTGCCTTGCCGCAAATCATGGAAAGCGATGTCGGGTGTCTGTTTCTCGACTGTCATATTCTTTTGCCCGGAGAGTATGAATCTGAAAAAGACAGGCTGGCTGTCGTAGTTCGGGTAGCTGTATTGCAGTGTTATGCTTCCGTTTGCCTTTTGCCTGTTCTTGTTGGTTATCGGCATCTGGATGGTCTCTCCGTAGGATGAAGTATATGAGGCGTGTGTCAATGTCAGTGCTTTTGTCTGTTTGCTGTTGTCCCTCAATCTGCTGGTTCCGTAATCGAGGCTTGCAATTGCATTATTGAGGTTGAAATATGCGACATTGTCGTGTATGTACACGCTGTTGCTGTTTTCGTTATTCTCCAATCCGAAAAATTCAGTGGGGATATAATAGATAGTATTGAATTTGTTGTTCTCGAATCTGATGAGGGAATATCCGTATTTTCCTGAGAGCCAATAATTACGGTCGTTTACCGGAGTGGCGAAATGAATGTCGGCTGTCGAGGTGAGGGCATCGTTTAATTCTTTGTAGGGTATTATTTTCTGATGCATGTCGTCGTATGTGTACAGCCGGCGGTTGTCGGAAATTACTATTCTTCCGCGTATTTTCATTAAATAGTTGTTGGTGGGCACACTGTCGGATATGCTTTTAAAATATTGTGACGATGCGATTTTTGTTAAATCGTTGGACAGTTCGATGCGGTATATTCCGCGTGTCATATTCGTTGCCCAGATGGTGCCGCTATGGTCCACTTCTATTTGCCTTATGGGGGCAATGAAGCCTTTGACATTGTTTGAAAATTGCCATTCTCCGTTTTTGTGTCGATAGATTCGGAGTGTGGAATAAGACGATTCAAGCAGGATGTCCTGTTCGTTGATGCGGCATTGTATCATACACGTGCTACTGCTGCTTGGCACATTGGTTATTGCATTGAAATTGTCTAAGTCGCTGCTGCTTAGTGTATAGCGGTTGTTGCCTGCAAAGAGTTGTTTCCCGAATCGTGAGATATGCCAGTTTTGTCCGTCGCTGCCGTCAATGAAGCCTATTTTGCCGGTCAGCATATTGTATTTATAGACTCCTTGGTTGGAAGCAATGAACATGTCGTTGCCTGCAATTTCAAGGTCGTAAATCATTCCGAGTGTCAGCTCTCCTCGTTCAGGTATCATGATGGAGTAGGGCGAGCCTGTGTGGATGAGTGATATGCCGTTGTCAAGCGCGGCCCAGATATTGCCGTCGCAGTCGCAAAACAGCCGCAGTACGGAATTGTTCTGGAGCCCTGTCTCTATATTGTAATGCCATTTTGACTCTCCGTTTTTCCCGATTGCGTAAATGCCGTCCAAGATTGTCCCTATCACTATTGTCGAGTCGCCCGCCATTATTGCCCGGTTGATTTGTCCTGCTTTGATGTCGCTGTCAATTTCTGTATGCCAAGGCTTTATTGTACTGCCGCTCATAAGAAACAAACCGTTGCTTTCGCTGCAAAGTATTGTCTTTCCGTTTTTCAGCGGAAGAGCCTCTACTATCTCGTCATTGCCGAAAGCCTTTTTGTCGAATGCTTTCTGGAATTTCCACCCCCCCCCTATTTTTTTCAAGCTTATAATATCCGTCGTTGATGATTTGCGCATATATCTGGCCATTAATGTTATGGTAGTACAGTGGGCGGTGGTCTGTGTCGTATATTCTGGAAAGTTGCTTGCCGTCCCAGACAAAAGCGGATACGAATGTCTGGAAAAAAATCTTTCCGTCGATTTTAAGGATATTCCATACTTCTTCGTGCTGGATGTCGACGCCTTTCAGCTTATCGGCAAATGAGTGGTATTTGAAATTTCCGAAATCGTCTTTCTTGAAATAGCCGAATTCTTCATACGAACCGGCAAATACAGAGTCGCCGTCCGCGAAAACGCTGCGTATCACTATGTTGCCGGGCATTGCTGCCATATCCCAGTTGTATCCGTCGAAAATGAGCATGCCTTTGTTGTTGGCAAAGTACATTTCCCCGTTTTTCCCTTGCGTGCAGCTCCAATTTTGTATCCCGGCTTCTTTCACTTGCTTGGTGACTATGAAATTTGTCACTACCGGCTTGAATTTGGAGGCGAAGGCAACGGTTGTGGCTGTCGTGATGAGCAGTAATATTATCCCTTTGCGTAAATGGAGCATTATCTGATGGCTTATGGTTTGTCATACATCAAATATGGGGCTGTCTCAAAACACTAATATTGAAGAAGCCTCATTGTGTTTCTGTCTTCATTGAGATGCTGTTTCAGCTATTTTGTCTGTGCGAAAGTGCGGGAGACAAGGCGGTAGTCGTCGACGAATACCTCTACGGTGTAATTGCCTTTGGAAAGAGCAGTATTTACGTTATAGTATATCGACAGATGAGTTTCCTGCTGGTCGTATTCGATTGTCTTTTTTGCTGTATATGCCACATTGCCGTTCTCAAAGGCGAATGTCGCTCCGTTTCCCAGTACATTGCCTTCCGGGCTTACGATGCGTACATAGAAAGTCTTTTCGCCGACAGGAGTGGAGTTGTTTTGTGGTATGGTGAAGCTGACGAGCAATTGCTTTGCTTTCCCGATTTTCTTTTCAGTCTTGCCGCGTTTGTTGAGCGGAGTGAAAGACAAGCCTGTAAGGTTCAGCTTTTCGGCCAATTGCATACGCTCGGAAAGCACCTCGTTCTTTTGTGAATACTCGTTGACAGTGCTCGCAAGCTGCTGGTTACGTTCTTTAATTTCTTTGTTCTCGGCCTTCAGCCCGGCATTTTCTTTTCCGAGCGAGTCGATTACAGCCACATAATGGCGCATAAGTTTTTTCAAGGTGGAAATCTCGTCTTGAAGTTCCTTTATGCGTTTTCCGCTTGTGATTTTCTGGGTCTTGAGTTCTACAAGAAGTTTTTCAACCTTGTCTTTTGCTTCCGTATATTTTTCTATCAACGAATCGTTTTGCAGGTATTGTGCCTGATTTTCATATTGTTGGAATTCAGTGTTGAGCTGTTCGTATTCGCCGGCAAGCTGGAGCTGTTCGTTGGCAAGTTGCAGCGAGTCGATTTGCGCCTGAAGTCGGTCGGTTTTCGAGTTGCACGAGCCTAATCCGAGCGCTAACAGTCCTGCAAGAGCTAATATTACGAGTATCCCTCCGATTTTTATGTTGCGGCGGCTTTTTGCAAATTCTTTATTTTCGTTGGTTTCTGTATTTGTCATAGCTAAATGTATTATTGCGGCAAAGATAGTGAAAATCGAGTGCAGAGACAAATGAAAACGGAGTTTTCAGATTTGTCTCTGCCGAGATGCATCCTGTCTTATGGAAAGATGTGAAAATCGAGAGCAAAACAAATAAGCCCGGTTTGAAAATTAATTCGTAACTTTGCAACTATTCTAAGAATCGCATTTCTTTATGACAGATTTCAGTCAGCTACAGCATTTCTATGTGCCGGCTTTCGAACGCGTTTTTAAATCGTCTGATTTTCAAAATGTGGAGTTGGGAGGCGGTTCCGATGATGTTGTGACTGGGCATGATGCCGGTTCTGATTATGAAAAAAATGAGGAGAATACCAAAGAGACAAGTCTGATTTCCGACCTCGCCTTGATTTTCATAGCTGCGGGGGTTATGACTATCTTGTTCAAACGGTTGAAACAGCCTGTTGTGCTTGGATATATTGTCGCCGGATTTCTTGTCGGTCCCCATTTTTCTTATTTCCCTTCGGTTGTCGATGCGGCTAACGTGGATTTTTGGGCTGAATTGGGAATAATATTTTTATTGTTCTCATTAGGCTTGGAATTCAGTTTCAAGAAGTTGCTGAATGTCGGCGGGTCGGCTGCCATAACGGCGTTGGTGATAATCATAGGGATGATGACTACCGGCTTTTTTGCCGGTAAATTGATGGGATTTTCTTTCATAAGCAGTCTTTTCCTCGGAGGAATGCTTTCGATGTCGTCGACCACGATTGTGCTGAAGGCGCTTACGGATTTGCGGCTGATGCACCGGCGTTTCGTGTCGCAGGTGCTTGCGGTGCTGATTGTGGAGGATTTGTTTGCAGTGGTTTTGATGGTGCTGCTTTCTTCAATTGCCGTTAACAACAGCGTCTCCGGCAACGAATTGATATGGAGTATCGGTAAACTGGTGTTTTTCCTTGTGCTTTGGTTTGTGATAGGGGTGTATCTGATACCTTCTTTTCTCGAAAAGCAGCGTAAGTATCTGACAAACGAGCTGTTGCTTCTTGTGGCGGTCGGCTTGTGCTTCCTGATGGTGATTCTTTCGTCGTATACCGGTTTCTCTACGGCTCTCGGAGCGTTTGTGATGGGGTCGATACTTGCCGGAACGAGCGAGGCGGAGAGAATAGAGAAAATCATATCTCCTGTGAAAGATTTGTTCGGGGCGTTGTTCTTTGTCTCGGTGGGGATGATGGTCGATCCGCATATAATAGCCACATATACGTTGCCTATAATTTGTTTGTCGGCATTGGTGATTGTGGGCATGATTGTTTTCGGGACAGTGGGTATGCTCGTTACCGGGCAGCCTTTGCGGGTGGCAATAGAGTCTGGATTTTCGCTCACGCAGATAGGTGAATTTTCGTTCATCATCGCTACTTTGGGAATGTCGTTGGGTGTGATTGATTCCGACATTTATCCTATCATTGTGGCGGTGTCGGTGATTACAACGTTCTTCACTCCTTATTTCATAAAACTTTCCGACCCATTCAGCCGTTGGCTGGAAGCGAAGATTCCTCCACGTCTGCTTTCGCTGATATCGCGCTATAGCGCGTCTTCTGCCCGCAACGAGACGGAACTGGGCGCATTGTGGAAACAAGTGGCCAAGCGCAATGTATGGCGCATTTTGCTCTATTCGGTCTTGCTGTTGGCTATTATGTTTGTTTCATCGTCCTATTTAAAGCCTGTTCTGTTGGATTCACCGGACGATGTATGGGGCAGGTTGATTTACACCGCCGTCACGATAATCGTGATGTCGCCGTTTCTGCTTGCCTTGTGCTATCCGAGCACGAAGAAATGGGAAAGGGAAAAATTGCGCAGTGAGAGCATACGCTCTAATATGCCGTTTATAGCCATACGCCTTGTGCGTATCCTGATTGCGTTCGGTTTCATAGTGTTCTTTATGCTGACGGTGTATTCCCATGTGATAGCAATCGTCATAGCTTTGTCGCTTTTCATATTCATAGCTATTTATTTCTCGAAATCGGTGCGCAAGCACATGCGGCGCATAGAATCGCAGTTCTATAATAATTTGCACGAGAGGGAGTTCCGCCGTAGCGGGCGTAATACTAATCTTGTGAGCGATATGCACATAGCCTATGTGACGGTAGGGTATGATTGTCCGTTCGTGGGAGAGAAGCTTGGCAAGTCGGAACTTGGCAGGCGTTTCGGTGTCAATGTGGCGAGCATACAGCGTGGCGAGCATACGATTGCTGTGCCCGACAGCCGGACAAGGATATTCCCGGGCGACACTTTGGGCGTGATTGGCAATGACGAGCAGATACAGCAGTTGCTTAATGTTATGGAAAAGCCGTCTGATGCTGTTTCGCATCGCGATAATGACGATGTGAATATGGAGTTTACCAGCATTGTGCTTTCTGAAAAATCGCCTCTTGCCGGGAAGAGGGTGGCTGACGCCGATTTGCGCGGGCGTTATTCCGCGATGCTGGTGTCCGTGGAGCATGCCGACGGGACGTATGAGAATCCTACGGGCGATACGGTGATGAATGCCGGCGACAATCTTTGGCTTGTAGGCGACGCTAAAAAAGTGAAACAAATTAATACAAACAACCAATAAATCAATTTTATGCACGAAAAAATCATAATACTTGACTTCGGTTCACAGACCACACAGCTCATTGGCCGCCGTGTCCGCGAGTTGAACGTGTATTGCGAGATTGTGCCTTACAACAAGATGCCCGACAATGACCCTTCGGTAATCGGAGTGATATTGTCCGGAAGCCCGTTTTCCGTATACGATGAAAAGGCCTTTAAAATCGACCTATCTCAAATACGCGGAAAATACCCGGTTTTGGGCATTTGCTATGGGGCGCAGTTCATTTCTTACGTCAATGGCGGAAAAGTTGAGCCGGCAGGTACGCGGGAGTACGGCAGGGCGCATCTTTCGCGTATCGACAAGGAGAATTCTTTGTTGAAAGGATTGTCGGACAATACTCAGGTATGGATGAGCCATGGCGATACGATTACGTCCGTACCCGGTAATTTCGAGATAATCGCCTCGACCGACAAGGTGGCGGTCGCTGCTTATCAGGTGAAGGACGAGAAAATGTGGGGCGTGCAGTTCCATCCGGAAGTGTACCATACTACAGAAGGAACCAAGCTTCTCGAAAATTTTGTGGTAGGCATTTGCGGCGCAAAGCAGGACTGGAGTGCGGCCTCGTTCATCGAGACCACTGTAGCCGGCCTGAAGGCGAAACTCGGCGATGACAAGGTTGTGCTCGGGCTGAGCGGCGGTGTCGACTCATCAGTGGCGGCCGTGTTGCTCAACCGCGCCATAGGTAAGAATCTTACCTGCATATTCGTCGACCACGGAATGCTGCGCAAGAACGAGTTCCGCAACGTGCTTCACGATTATGAGTGTCTTGGTCTGAACGTGATAGGTGTAGATGCCTCCGAAAAATTCTTCACCGAGCTTGCAGGAGTGACTGAGCCTGAGCGCAAACGCAAGATAATAGGCAAGGGATTCATCGACGTGTTCGACGAGGAGGCCCGCAAGATTAAGGATGTGAAATGGCTTGCTCAAGGCACTATATATCCCGACTGCATCGAGTCGCTTTCGATTACCGGCACTGTCATCAAGAGCCATCACAATGTAGGCGGACTGCCGGAAAAAATGAACTTGAAGCTTTGCGAGCCGTTGCGTCTGCTGTTCAAGGACGAGGTGCGCCGCGTGGGTCGTGAGCTCGGAATGCCGGAGCATCTGATAACGCGCCATCCTTTCCCGGGACCGGGTCTTGCCGTGCGCATTCTCGGCGACATCACACGCGAAAAAGTCGAGATACTGCAGAATGCCGACGACATTTTCATTCAGGGACTGCGCGACTGGAACCTTTACGACAAGGTTTGGCAGGCCGGCGTAATCTTGCTGCCCGTGCAAAGCGTTGGCGTGATGGGTGATGAGCGCACCTACGAGCGTGCTGTGGCGTTGCGTGCCGTTACAAGTACCGACGCCATGACAGCCGACTGGGCGCATCTGCCATACGAGTTCCTCGCCAAAGTGTCGAACGACATCATCAACAAGGTGAAAGGCGTGAACCGCGTATGCTACGACATCTCCTCCAAGCCGCCGGCAACCATCGAGTGGGAATAACGGAGCATCTCTAAAATAAAATACCGTCCCTTGATAGCTTATATCTGTTTGGGGACGGTATTCTTTATTTTGTTGCTGCGGGTTTGACGTAGATGCGGGCGGTGTCGTAGATGTAGGGCTGGTCGATTGGCAGCTTGAAAGGTATGTGCTTGCCTATCGTGTTGAGGTAGCCGGCGGCTTTTTGCTTGTCGTTGAATCCGGCGGCGACAACGAAGTAATTTTTGTCGCGGTCGGTTATTACGTATGACTCGCAGCCGGCTTGCCGCAGCCTGTCGCAGAACGCCTTAGCGTTGAACTGCTGCTTCATTGCTCCGACTACCACATTATATTTGCACAACGGATACTCCTTGCCATAGAATTGCCAAGCGTATCCGTTGACCATCGGCACGGAGTCTTCACCTATGACAGCCATTTTAGGGCGTTGTTGCGCTATGATTTTATTATATGTCTCGCTGTCGATGCCGTCGGTTGCTTCCGCCCTTAGTTTCTCTGTTGCCGTCTCGTATGAAGAGCGGTAGTTTTCCTCCGTAGTCCTGCATCCTTGCAGCAGCACGATTGCGGCCGTAATGAAGATTATCTGTTTCATCATAGTTATTGCATATTAGGTTTCTTACCTGTCGACTGTACGTGCTTTGGACCGCCTTTCACCGTGATTTCCCCGCTGCCTGTGATGTCGGTGCTGACAGATTCCGAAGCGTGGCACGTCAGGTCGCCCGAGCCGGTCACCTTGGCCGATACGGTGCCGCACACGAGATTGCCGGCATCCAAATCTCCAGAACGGCTTAGTTTAATGTCTGCGGAATCTGATTTTCCCAAAATTCTCATATCGCCGGAGCCTGAGAGCGAGGCAGTGACGTTGGTCGCGGCAATACCTTGAATATATAAGTCGCCTGACCCGTTGAGATTGGTAACGATAGCTGTACAATCGCATCCGTCGCTTATGGAAAGGTCACCGCTGCCGTTTACGTCAGTTTCTGTATTTGTCGATTTCAGTGATTTTATGGATATTTCGCCCGAGCCGTTTACTTTAGCTGTAGCAGTGGAGGTATTTATTCTGTTTGCAGTGAAACTGCCGGAGCCGTTGATGTTGATTTCGAGATTTGTCGATGTCAGGTCAGATGTCGTGAAATCGCCGGAGCCGTTGATTGTTATTGCGTTGATTTCAGGGCTTGCCACAGTGACTGTCGGTCGTGGATTGTTTTTCCCGTTCGATTTCCATTTCTTATTTTTCGTGTCGATTGTCAGAGTGCCGTTTTTCACTTCTACGGTCACGTCTGCCACAATCTCGTTGCTTTTGCCTTCAATCGTGGCTTTTTTGTTGCTTTTGCCTTGCGTGAAAGCAACGTTTACATAGCTGTTGACTTTGATTGCGTTGAACGTACCTACGCTTACGGTCTTTGTAGCGGCATATCCGCAGAACGGCAATATTGTAGCCATCGCTGCGATGAAGATTGATTTTTTCATAATGGTAGTAGTTTCGTTTCTGCAAATATAATGTTTTTTTAAATATTATCGCTGCCCGCTAAAAATATGGGTATTCGGTTTATGGGAAGTAATGCGCTGCCGTCGATGGAGTCAGCCCCGTGGGGGCTGTTGCTGCGTAACCCACCGCCTTGGCGGTGGGTAGGTGGCTGAAAAAGGAATCGGCCTCGTGGAGGTCGCACTAGAAAGTTCAGAGTTGAAAGTTTAGAGTTGAGAGAGTTAGATACTCTCTACTCTAAACACTCCCCACTCAACACTATGTGCGACCTCTACGAGGCCGTGTTGATGTTAGTACTGTCTCACCCCAAGCTGCGCTCCGCTTGTATGGGGTTAAAATTCAGGAGCCTCCACGAGGCTCTTTATGCGCCTTATTCCAATCCTTTGTCGCGGAGCAATGCCCCTGCGTCGGGACGGTGTCCGGCAAAGCCTTCGTAGAGCTTCATCGGGTCTTCGTCGTTGCCCGATTCAAGCACGTGTTTTAGTTTGGCTGCAGTTGCAGGGTCGAACACTCCGTTTCTCATGAACACTTCGTAGCCGTCGCAGTCGAGCACTTGTGCCCACAGGTAAGTGTAGTAGCCTGCCGAGTAGCCGTCGCTTCCGAAGATGTGGTTGAAATATGTCGAGCGGTAACGGAACTCAATTTCTTCCGGCTTGCCGAGCTTTTTAGCCACGCTTGCCTCGAAATCGGCCGCATTGACGTTGTCGATGTCGGTGAGCTTATGCCATTCAAGGTCGAGCAGGGCTGCCCCCACGAGCTCGGTGTTGACGAACCCTTGGTTGAATTTGCTCGAGGCGATAAGCTTGTCGACAAGTTCCTGCGGAATCACTTCGCCTGTCTGATAGTGGCGGGCGTATTCTTTAAGCAATTCCGGCTCGAACATCCAGTGCTCGTGCAGTTGAGAGGGAAATTCCACGAAATCGCGGTCGACATTTGTTCCGGCATTGCCTTTGTAGTGGGCGCGGGTGAGCATTCCGTGCAGTCCGTGTCCGAACTCGTGGAACATTGTCTCGACTTCGTCGATGGTCAGCAGCGACGGCGACCCGGCCGCCGGCTTGGTGAAGTTGCCCACGTTGTAGACTATAGGGCGGTTGCCGTTGGTTCCGTTTGCCTCTTGGAACACGAACATCCACGCTCCCTGACGCTTTCCGGCGCGTGTGTAGTAGTCGCTCATGAATGTGGCAAGATGCTTGCCCTCGCTGTCGAGAACTTCGTAAACGTCGACATCAGGATGGTAAACCGGAGCCCCCTCCACTTTCTTGAATGTTATTCCGTAAAGCTTGTTAGCCATCGTGAATATGCCTTTGCGCACGTTTTCTATAGGGAAATACGGACGTACTTCCGTCTCGTCGAAGTTGAATTTTTCTTTTTTTACTTTCTCGGCGTAATAATAGTAGTCCCAACCTTCGATTTTGAAATTGCCGCCGTGCGCGTCAGCATATTTCTGCATGTCGGCTATCTCCTCGTGCGATTTCTTTACGGCCGGTTTCCATATTTTCATAAGCAGGTCTTCGGCGTTCTTTACGGTCTTTGCCATTACCGCGTCCGTCTGATATTCGGCATAGTTGTTGAACCCGAATAGTTTGGCCTTTTGCAAGCGGAGCTTAAGGATTTGGTTGATAAGAGCCTTATTGTCGTTCTCGTCGTTGTTGTTGGCGAGGTTGATATAGGCTTTGTACATCTTTTCGCGCAAATCGCGGTTGTCGGCGAATGTGAGGAACGGCAGACGGCTTGGCGCATGGAGCGTGAACACCCATTTGCCGTCCATTCCCATAGCCTTGGCCTCTTCGGCAGCCACTGCGATGCTCGATTGCGGAAGGCCTGAAAGATCTTCTTCTTTGTCGACGATAAGTTTCCATTTGTTAGTGTCTTTCAAGATGTTGTCGCCGAATTTCAGGTAGAGGGTGGCCAACTGGCTGTTTATTTTCTTCAATTCCTCTTTCTTGTCGGCGGGCAGCAATGCACCGTTGCGCACGAAGTTCTTGTAATATTTCTCCAACAGGCGTTCCTGCGATGTGGAAAGGTTGAATTTCGCGCGGTTGTCGTAAACCTGTTTGATGCGCTGGAACAGGCGGTCGTTCATCATCACTTCGTCGCTGTGTGCCGCGAGCATAGGCTGCACTTCCGCACCGATTTCCTGAAGTTCCGGCGTTGAAATGGTTTCATATACCCCGCTGAACGCGTAAGATACGTTTTCAAGCAGTTGCCCGGCGTTGTCGAGTGCCACTATTGTGTTGTCGAAATCCGGCAAAGCCCGGTTGTTGATTATCGCCTCTATTTCCTGATTATGGCGGGCAATACCCTCTTTGAAAGCCGGGAGATAGTCGCTGTCCGTGATTTTGTCGAACGGCGGGATGTTGAACGGCGTGTTGTAGGCCGATAGGAAAGGATTTTCAGCATTCATGCTCATTCCTGTTAACAGCATCATCCCTGAAAGGACGAATGTTTTGATTGATAAAAATTTTTTACTCATATTGGTTAATTATTTTGATTGTCTTTTTTCCTGAACAGGCATATTATAGGGTAATGGTCGGAAGCGCGCGAATTTCCGCGTCTTGTGCTTATGGCTTCTATCCTTTTATTGTCATAAAGCATCTGGTCGATATGGAAATAGAATCTGTTGGCATTGTAAGTATGGGTAGGGCCTATTCCTGCGTCGGAATAAGCGTCGTGCATCCTTCCTTTTATTGTCAGGTAGGAATAGGAGTAGGGCGTATCATTGAAATCACCGCAGACAAAAATTTCCGCTTCCGGATTATCTGTACGGATGCTGTCGAGCGTCGCGCGTATCATCTCTGCCTGTCCGGCACGGTTCTTGAATGCGTTGGAGAGTTTTGTCATTAGCCGGGAGCGTACGCCGCGTAGCGATTTGTCTTTGCTTTTCACGGATGTAAGCTTCATATATAGCTTTTTATCTTCTCTGGTGAGGCCGATTGATTCAAGATGGACATTGAACACGAACGCTTTGTTGCCAAGCACTTCCGTCTCGTACACGCAGAAAGCGAAATATTTGTCGTCATGGTAGCTGTAGACTGTCCGTACGGGTTTCTTTGAGAAACAGCACATACTGGTGGAATCAGAGTCTTCCATATATGGATAGCTGCGTTTTAGCAGTTCTAAGTGCTTTTTATCCATACGATATTTGAAAAACCTGATTTTCGGCACTTCTTGCAGGCATACGAAATCGGCGTCATATTTCAGGATTTCGTTTACAATCTTATTTGTGCGCTCTTTTCCGTTGAAACTGAAAGTGTTGTATGTCATCATAGCGAAGTCGCCGTCTTTGCGGCCGCTCCAGAAGCGGTTGTAATGAATCGGCGAGAAAGCTGTTATCTGGGGAATCGTGATAAGCAGGGCAGCAAACGGCAGTAATGCGAATCTCCAGCGTATCAAAAGCCATAGCAATGCCGATAATATCACCATTATCAATATTATTGGATAGGCCAAGCCTGCTATTGCCAGAAAACCGCAATGACGCGGGTCGGCATAGCCAATGAACGCCGATAGCAAGTAGATTGCAATCAACAGGATTGTAATCCATTGCGCTATTTTTATCCATATTGGTGTCGGCCGTTCTCTTTTCATCGTTTCAGATTTTTTTGCTTAGCTCGGATAATTTCTCTTTTTCCTTAGCCGACAGAGAGTTATATCCCGAACGTTTGATTTTTATCAGCAGTTTGTCAAGTTCTTTTTCCGCTTCCTTGCCGGTCAATTCACTTGACACAGGATATTTGTGCAACGGTTTCAATATTACGGCTTTCTTTTTTGTAGCTGTGGCTTTCCACCATCCGGCGCGGTAGCCGTAGGCTATGATGAATCCCGCAACTATGCCGCCAATGTGCGCTATATGTCCGCCGATATTATTGTTGCCTGCCGTGAGCAGCGCAATGGCAACACAAGCTACAGCTATCCATTTGATTTTGACAGGACCTATCAGCAGCAGGTTGATGCGATAGTTCGGGGCGCGTACAACCGTGGCTGTCGCTATCGACAATACCGCTGCCGACGCACCGAGCAATCCGTGGGAGTAGATTTGTGGAAACAGGGCGTTGCCTGTCAGATAAAATATGGCTCCGGCAAATCCTCCGGCAAAATATGCGGTTGAAAAGTCTTTTTCTGAAAAATGGTCGAGGAAGACTATTCCGAAACAGTACAGCCAAAGAAGGTTGAACAGTATGTGCCACACGTCGTAGTGGGTGAACATATACGTGATGAAAGTCCATGGGCGTTTCAAGGCTGTTATGAAATCGGGAGGCAATTCAATCCATGTGGTAAGTGGCAGATTTGCGTCCGATATGTGTGCGATTAACGCTATGATGTGTACGGTAAGGAAAACGGCAGCATTAATCAGGACAAATCTCATAAGCATGGATTTGCCCATAAAAAACGTTTTTGCCCGGTTAATAATACCTGTCACCGATTACTCCTTTCTTTTTCCAGTAAAGAATCATCATTAATCCGAATATCATGCCTCCGAGATGGGCGAAATGCGCTACTCCCGACATTGTGCCGCTTATTCCGAAGAACAATTCCAGCAGACCGTAGCCTATGACTACATATTTAGCCTTTATAGGCACCGGAATGAAAAATATGTAGAGCGGTATGTTCGGGAATATCATTCCGAATGCCAATAGTATTCCGAACACCGCGCCTGACGCGCCCACAACCGAAGTATTGATTAGAGCGTTGAGCTCAGCCATATTCGGGTTGACGAAATTCAAACCTTGTTCCAACGCGCCCGCTCCTTCGGTGTATACGGCAGAAATCATTTCCGGGCTGAGTAGCTTTTCTACTGAATTGATTTCAAGATAAATCACGAGCATCTGAATCAAGGCCGCGCCTATTCCGGTAGAGATGTAATAGAACAGGTAGCGTTTCCTTCCGAATACTTGTTCCAACAGACCGCCGAACATATAGAGCGAGAACATATTGAAGAATATATGCGCTATCCCTCGGTTGTCGTGCATGAACATATATGTGATGAACTGCGCCGGGTTGAAATCCGGCGATTTGACATAATGCAGCCCCAAATATTTGTCGAGGTCGAAGCCTTGTGTGTGGAGCAGAAGGCTTGAAATGCCCCAGACGAGCACATTTATTAATAATAAATGCTTTGTGACTGGCGGTATGTTATTGAAGAAATTGTTGTTTGCCATATTTTAGAAAATTAATTTTCGTTTGAAAGATTCAGTATAGCGGGATATTCCGGGCTGTTGATTGTACGCACTGCCTCCCGGTAGATTGGCTCGTTCTCGTTGGCTATGCGGAAATATGCGCTGCGGTCGAATATGTCGCGTGCTATGAGAGCTTTTATGATGCTGCGCATCAGAGGCTCGCTTTTGCGGTATTGCGTTTCGTCATACTTCACGCATGCTTTTTTGGCATCGGCAATGAGTTCTGTCATCATACTGTCGGAAACGGCAAATTCACGTACAAATTGCATGTCGTCCTTATAAGCCGATTCTAATTCTTTACGGTGGTTGTCAACATAGCGGATTACAAAGTTGTTGAGCGTCCCTTTAGCTACAATGTCACGGTAAAAGTCGCTATATCCGGTAGTGTCGACCGGAACGAATACATCTGGCATTATTCCTCCTCCGCCATATACGGTGCGTCGGGTCTTCAGCGTTGTAAATTTCAATGACTCGTCGAATTTCACACTGTCGGCGCTTTCCAGCTCTCCGTGGTTGTAGCGGTTGAGGATGTCGAGCTCGTATTCTTTCTGTTTGCCTTGTTCGTAGGGCTTTTGGATGCTTCGTCCGGAAGGCGTATAGTAGCGGGCGATTGAAAGGCGCAGCATGGTGCCGTCGGGAAAAACAATCGGATGCTGTACAAGCCCTTTCCCGAATGTGCGGCGGCCTACGATTACCGCGCGGTCCCAGTCTTGCAACGCTCCGGAAAGTATTTCGCTGGCCGATGCGGAGAATTGGTTTACCATCACGACTAACCGTCCTTCTTTCATCTTTCCGTCGCCGCGCGCTTCCATGTCGCGGCGTGGTTGCTTGCGTCCTTGGGTATATACAATCAGTTCGCCTTTTTCGAGAAACTGGTTGGCGATGGTTGCAGCAATGTCAAGATAGCCCCCTCCGTTGTCGGTAAGGTCGAGTATGAGTTGCTTCATGCCCTGCTTTTTCAGCTTTTTCTCCGCTTCGAGAAATTCGTCGAGCGAAGTGCGTGCGAAGCGGCTCAGCCGGATATAGCCTGTTTTGTCGTCAATCATATATGTCGCGTCGATGCTGTAGAGTGGTATGTCGTCGCGGGTTACACGGAACTCGATAGGTTCTGCCACACCGCGCCTGACAACCGTTATGCTTACCTCTGTGCCTTTCTTGCCGCGCAGGCGCTTCATGATGTCGGTGTTTTTCATCCCTTTGCCGGCTATTACAGTGTCATTGACGGCGATAAAGCGGTCGCCCGGCTGTATGCCGACCCGTTCGGACGGGCCGCCGGCCACTGTCTGCACTACATACAGCGTGTCGTTTTGCATGTTGAATTCTATTCCCACTCCGCTGAAATTACCGTCCAACGGCTCGGTGAGGTCGGTTGTCTCTTCTTTGTCGCTATAGATTGAATGCGGGTCAAGCTGTTCTGTCATTCCGCGGATGGCGGCCTCGACAAGCATCTCCTCGTTGATTGTGTCGACGTAGTAGTTGTTGATTGTAGATTCGATGGCTTGCAATTTCTGCCTCGGTGAAATGCTGCGCCATTCTTTTTTCTCTCCTGCGGCCGTGGCGAGGATTATTGCCAGTGCAGGGATTATTGTCAAGATAGCTTTTTTCATATTATTCGTGTTTTTTCGGAAGTCTCATTCCCGGCGGCAGCAGGTTGGCAACGTCTTTCCCGTAGCTTGCCAGCTCGCGCACTATCGACGAGCTGATATGCGCATATTCGGGCAATGTATAGAGCAATATCGTTTCCAGCCCGGAGATGTTGCGGTTGACTTCGGCAAGGTTGCGCTCGTATTCGAAGTCTGCCACTTGCCTTACTCCGCGCAGCAGGAAGCGCGCTCCGTATTTCTTTGCCGCGTCGACGGTAAGTCCGTCGTATGAGATGACCTCCACTTTATCATTGTCCTCGTAAAGCGAGCGTATGGCTTCCACGCGCTTTTCCTCGCTCATTAGCGACTGCTTGTTGCGGTTCACGCCTACGGCTATCACAATCTTGTCGAACAGCGGCAAAGCGCGTTCCACAATCGAGTAATGGCCTATGGTGTAAGGGTCGAACGACCCCGGGAATAATGCAATCATTTTGTCCATAACCTGTCGGCTTTAATGTGTCATGTCGAGTTCTCCGTCGTCTTCCACGACAAGGTTGTTGATGATGAACAGTTGACGTTCCATTGTATTCTTGCCCATATAGAATTCGAGCATGTCCTTTACGGAGTCTTCTTTACGCCAAACCACAGGGTCAAGACGCATATCCGCACCGATGAAGCCGCGGAATTCGTCAGGCGATATTTCCCCCAATCCTTTGAACCGGGTTATCTCCGCGTTGCTGCCGAGCTTCTCTATCGCGGCAATGCGCTCCTCGTCGGTGTAGCAGTAGAACGTGTCGGGCGGTGCGTCCTCGCCTTTCTTCCGTTTGTTCTGTCGGCGCGATGTCTTTTTGTTGCGCACGCGGAACAGCGGGGTCTGGAGTATGTATACGTGTCCTTTCTTTATCAGGTCGGGGAAGAACTGGATGAGGAACGTAATCATCAGCAGGCGGATATGCATGCCGTCGACATCGGCATCGGTGGCGATTACCACTTTGTTGTAGCGCAGTCCGTCGATTCCCTCTTCTATGTTCAAGGCGGCCTGAAGCAGGTTGAATTCGTCGTTCTCATACACCACTTTCTGGGTTTTGCCGTAAGTGTTAAGCGGCTTGCCCCGCAGGGAGAACACGGCTTGTGTCTCCACGTCGCGTATTTTTGTGATTGAGCCGGAGGCGGAGTCGCCCTCTGTGATGAATATAGTGGATTCCTGACGGCGTTCGTTTTTAGCGTCGTTATAGTGTATACGGCAGTCGCGCAGTTTTTTGTTGTGCAGGCTCACTTTCTTTGCCCTTTCGCGTGCCTGTTTCGTGACCCCTGCTATGGCTTTGCGCTCTTTTTCCGACTCCTGAATCTTGTGGAGCATTATCTCAGCTGTCTCCGAATTGATATGCAGGTAGTTGTCGAGCTCTTTTTTCATGAAGTCGCCGATGAATTTGGCTACCGTAGGGCCGTCTTTGCCCATATCCCGCGAGCCGAGCTTTGTCTTTGTCTGCGATTCGAATACCGGCTCTTCCACTTTTATGGAGATAGCGGCGACCATGCCGTTGCGTATGTCGGAGTATTCGAAGTTTTTTCCATAGAACTCCTTTATCGTGCGGGAGACGGCTTCGCGGAACGCTGTAAGGTGTGTGCCTCCCTGCGTGGTGTTCTGGCCGTTGACAAACGAATAGAATTCCTCGCCGTATTGTGCGGCGTGGGTGATAACCACTTCTATGTCCTGACCCGTGAAATGGATTATCGGATAAAGCGGCTCGTTGGTCATACGGTCTTTCAGCAGGTCGAGCAGTCCATAGCGTGAATGAAATTTCTGACCGTTGTATACGATTGTCAGTCCGGTGTTGAGGAACGAATAGTTCTTCATCATCGTCTCCACATACTCGTCCTTGAACGCGAAGTCGCGGAACAATTCGTTGTCAGGCTTGAATTTCACGTATGTCCCGTTTTGCTCTTCACTCGGATAGATTGGCTTGTCCTCGATGATTTCCCCACGCTCGTATTTCACGGTTTTGCCTTCACCGTTGCGGTAGGCGGAAATCTCGAAATACGACGACAAGGCGTTTGTGGCTTTTATTCCGACACCGTTCAGACCCACTGATTTCTTGAAAGCTGCGGAATCGTATTTTCCGCCGGTATTCATTTTCGACGATACGTCGCGCACTTTGTCCAACGGTATGCCGCGGCCGAAATCGCGTACTTCGACAATCCCTTCCTCCGAGATGTTTACCGTAATCTGTTTGCCATAGCCCATGGCAAACTCGTCGATGGCATTGTCCATCACTTCTTTCAGTATGACATATATTCCGTCTTCCTGATGGGAGCCGTCGCCGAGCTTACCTATGTACATTCCCGGACGGCGGCGTATGTGCTCTTTCCAGTCGAGCGTCTTTATGTCGTCGCTGCTGTAGTTTATATCTTGCTGTTCGAGTTCTTCCATCTTTGTTGTTCAAGTAAAAGCCTATTGCGGCAATCAAATATGCAAAGATAGCTCACTCGCCCGAATCCGCAAAATTTGTCGGTTGGCGGATAAAGTGGTTTTTGAATATCTTAACCACGTGATAGATATGTTAATAACTTCGTGATGTTTTGATATTAAGGCGAAATGATATATTTTTGTTACAATAAAGTCATATTTTCGCAAAAAAAATATGCAGCTATGAAACGTGATAAGACCAGCGGATGCTATTTGGACCGTGATGTGAGTTGGATGTATTTCAACCGCAGGATTCTTCAGGAGGCTTGCAAAGACAATGTGCCCCTGCTCGAACGTTTGTCGTTCCTCGGAATTTATTCCAACAATCTCGACGAGTTTTTCCGTGTGCGTGTGGCTTCGCAGAACAGGATTGCCGAATGCCAGAAGCGCGAGGCCGCGAAAGAGCGGGAACACGCGAAAGAGGTGATAAAGCGCATAACGAAGCTCAACAGCGAATATTCAAAAGAGTATGAGGCAGCCGTGACCGAAGTAATGCGGAAATTGCGGGATGAGAATATCTATTTGATTTCCGACAAGGAAGTGACTGACGACCAGATGGCTTTTATACGCGCTTATTATGAGGAGAAGCTGAGCGGGTTGATTATACCGGTTTGGTTCTCGTCGATAAAACAGCTTGACTATGAGACCGACGAGAGCATCTATCTTGCCGTAAGGCTGACAAAATACGGGGCGGAAAAGCGCGTTGCCTATGATTATGCTTTTCTCGAATTGCCGGTGAAGGCGTGCGGACGTTTCGTGAGGCTGCCTGACTGTGACGGAAAGAACTATCTGATGTACCTCGACGATGTAGTGCGGTGTTGTCTGCCGTTCATCTTCCGCGGATTGGGCTTTGACCGGTTCGAGGCCTATGCTTTCAAATTCACGCGCGACGCGGAAATGGAAATCGACAACGATTTGCGTGCCGGTGTGCTCCAGCGCATTTCCAAAGGGGTGAAAAGCCGTAAGCGCGGCGAGCCGTTGCGAATCATTTATGATGAGGAGATGCCAAAGGATTTGAGCCGCCGCGTGCTTGACCGTCTGGTTCTCGACAAGCTTGATACAGTGTTGAGGGGCGGAAGGCATCATAATCATAAGGATCTTATGAAATTTCCTGATTGCGGGCGTAAGGATTTGAAATATCCGGAGTGGAAGCCAATCATGAAGGCCGACATAGAGAATGAGGACAGCATCTTAGAGGCTATCCGCAAGAAGGACAGGTTCATACACGTGCCGTATCACAATTTCAGCACGTTTCTGAGAGTCTTGCAGGAGGCTTCCGAGAGCCGTCAGGTGAAAAGCATAAAGATAACGCTCTATCGTCTTGCTTCCGATTCAAAGGTGGTGCGCGCGCTGATAGGTGCGGCACGCAACGGCAAGAAAGTGACGGTGGTGATTGAATTGCTGGCGCGTTTCGACGAATCGTCGAACATTTATTGGTCGAAACGTATGCAGGAAGCCGGAATCAACGTTGTTTTCGGCGTGGAAGGCCTGAAAGTGCATTCCAAGGTCATACATATCGGGATGAAAACCGGGGCAGACATAGCTTGTGTCAGCACTGGCAATTTCCATGAGGGTAACGCCAAGGCTTATACCGACTGCATATTGATGACGGCTTCGCCGAGGATAGTGAAGGATGTGGTAAACGTGTTTAACTTCATCGAGCATCCTTACCGCCCTGTGAAATTCCACGAACTTTTAGTGTCGCCCAACGCGATGAAGAACCGTTTCGTGGCGTTGATAAATGCCGAGATACGCAACAAGCAGTGTGGCAAGCCGGCGTATATAAAGGCTAAAGTCAACCATATCACGGATCTTGTCATGGTCAAGAAGCTTTACGAGGCTTCGGCCAATGGCGTGAAGGTGGATTTGGTGGTGCGCGGCAATTGTTCGCTGGTTACTGGTGTGCCGGGAGTAAGCGACAATATTCGTATCAATGGCATTATCGACCGCTATCTTGAGCATTCGCGGATATTCGTGTTTGCTGCCGGCGGCGAGGAGAAGGTGTTCATTGGTTCGGCCGACTGGATGCCGAGGAATCTCGACAACCGCGTTGAGGTCGTGACTCCGGTCTATGACCCGAAAATCAAGGAAGAGATGGTACGCATTGTGGATGCCGGGCTGAAAGACAATATGCAGGGGCGCATTGTCGACGGACGTGGTAGAAATGAACCGTGGCAGAACGGCGATTCCGAGCCGTTCCGTTCGCAGGAATACCTATATGATTATTATTTAAAGGAAAACGCAGAACAAAATTCAAAGACTGATGGAGAACAAATTGATTGATAACAGCTATGCGGCAATCGACATCGGTACGAATGCCGTGCGTCTGCTTGTCAAGCATATAGAGGACGACGGTGCAGGGCATCCTAAATTCACTAAGGAGCTGCTTGTGCGTGTGCCTATGCGCTTGGGATTCGATGTGTTCGGCAGCGGGTGCATATCCGACAAGAAAGCCCGCAAGATGGTGCGCCTTATGAAGGCTTACAAGCAGTTGATGAAGGTGTACGACGTGGCTGACTACCGCGCTTGTGCCACTTCCGCCATCCGCGACGCTTCCAACGGCAAGGAGCTTGTCAGGAAAATCGAGAAGGAGTCAGGCATTGCTATCGAGATTATCGACGGTCAGGAAGAGGCGAAAATGGTGTATAACAACCATATCGAGCAGCTTGAGGACCGTAACGGCAACTATATGTATGTCGATGTCGGCGGAGGCAGCACGGAAATCAATATGCTTTCGAAGGGCGAATTAGTCTATTCACATTCCTATAATATCGGGACAATCCGTATGCTCAACAAGGCTGTGGCCGACGGCGAGTGGGAATGTCTGAAAAAGGATGTTGGGGAGATTGCCGGGAAATATCCCGGAACGAATATCATCGGCTCGGGTGGAAATATCAACAAGTATCTGAAACTCATCGACTCTAATTCAAACACACTCGGGAAGAACTGCATATCGGTGGTGGCTTTGAAGATTGTCTACAACACGCTGAAGGATATGAGCGTGGAGGAGCGCATGCGGCGGTTTAATCTGAAGACCGACCGCGCTGACGTAATTGTCCCGGCCGGAAAGATTTTCACCACGATAGCCGATTTGTTGAAAGCCTCCTACATACTTGTGCCTGTAATCGGGCTTGCCGACGGTATAATCGACGGCATTTATGCCAAGGCGGTGAATCAATGATGTGTAAACGACAATGACAGCTCTCTGCTTTCGCAGGGAACTGTCATTTATAAATAGGAAAAATATATTCTTAGTCTTATTTCAATGCGTCTTTAACCGCATCGTTCGGTACCATTTCTTCTTTGAATACGTAAGCACCTGTCTTAGGTGACTTCACAGCCTTGATTATTTTGCTGTACGTACGGCCTTCGCCTGTTTGCAGTGTTGCGACGGTTTTCTTTGCCATAGCTTATGTTATTTAATTTCTTTGTGGATGGTCATTCTTTTCAGAATCGGGTTGTATTTCTTCAACTCCAAACGCTCAGTAGTATTCTTACGGTTCTTTGTCGTGATGTAGCGGGATGTACCCGGCATGCCGCTGTTCTTGTGTTCGGTGCATTCCAGAATAACCTGTACTCTGTTGCCTTTTGCTTTCTTTGCCATATTAATCTACTGTTTTAATGTCTGTTAAGTAACCTTTTTCAGCTGCTTGTCTCAATGCAGCGTCAAGACCGATTTTGTTGATAGTGCGGAGCCCTGCTGCTGACACAGTAAGGCGGATCCAAAGCTGTTGCTCTACCCAGAAGAATTTTCTGTTGAACAAGTTTGCTTCGAATTTGCGTTTTGTTCTTCTCTTTGAGTGGGAAACATTATTTCCTACGACTGCTTTTCTGCCTGTAATCTGACAAACTCTTGACATGGCTATTTTCGTTTTTTATTATTCAATAAGTATACTCCTCAAAACAGAGTGCAAAGTAAGTGCATTTTTTAATAATATGCAAATTTTGTTGTTTTTTTCTGCCAAAATACTTTTTCCGGCCGCTTATTTGCCTCTCAGCAAGTCGATAAGCATTATTTCGGCAATCATCGAAGCGTGGTTTATCACTCTTTGGCGGTTGCCTGCAAAATGCTGCACGCGCGTGACGGTCTTGCCGTTTGCGGTGGCGGCCATCCACACTGTGCCGACCGGTTTCTCTGCTGTGCCTCCGCCGGGGCCGGCTATGCCCGATGTGGCTATGGCGCAGTCGGTTTGCAGCAATGCAGCCACGCCTTCCGCCATTTGCCTTACTACCGGCTCGCTGACTGCCCCCTCGCTTTCGAGGATGCCGCGGCTCACTCCCAATTGGTTTTCCTTCACGGAATTTGCGTAGGAAACGACGCTGCCTTTGTAGTAGTCGGAACAACCGGCTACGGTGGTTATTTCGTGGGCAATGTTGCCGCCGGTGCAGCTTTCTGCCGTAGCCACTGTCAGCTTCCGGCTGCGCAGTAGGTCGCCGAGTATTTCGGCCGGCATTTTGTCTTCTTCGCTGATTATGTTGTCGCCGATTATGCTTTCGAGCTTAATGGTGAGCTCTTCCATTTGGTTTTCAAGCCATTCTTTGTCGCGGCTTGTCCCGGTGAGGCGCAGGCGTATGATGCCCGGTTTGGGCAGGTAGGCGAGATGTATCCCTTCGGGAATTTGGCTCTCGAACTCTTCAAGTTTCCCGGCAAGCACCGATTCGGAGTAGCCCTCGACGATGAACGTGCGGTGTTCCACTGCTTCATCTTTCATAAACCTCCGTTTCAATTGGGGGAATACTTCGCTGTGGAGCATCTCTTCCATCTCGAATGGTACTCCCGGCATGGAGACGAGCACTTTCCCGTCTTTCTCGAACCACATTATCGGAGCCGTGCCGACTTTGTTCTGTATAACCCGGCACGATGAAGGCACGTATGCCTGAGCGGCAGTCAGCGGGTTGATTTTCAGCCCTCGTTTGCGCACCACCTCGAGCACATTGCGTTCCACTTCTTTGTCGTAAACCATCTCTCCGCCGAAATATCGGGCGAGTGCCGGTTTCGTTATGTCGTCCTTTGTCGGGCCGAGGCCTCCGGTTGTCAGCACCACGTCGGTCTCGTGCATTGCAGCATCGACAGCCTTTAGAATTTCGTCGGTGTTGTCGGCTATCGTGCGGATTGACTTTATGCTCCATCCGTCGGGATTGAGCTCGCGGGCAATCGCACCTGAATTAGTGTCGGTGACTTGACCTATCAGAAGTTCGTCGCCGATGGCTATTACAGAAACTTCCATTTCCTTGTCTCCTATATTTATTTATACTTCCACTCTCGCAAACGGCACGATGTCGAGCGGGCAGAAGTCCTTTTCCAGATATTTGAAATAACCGGCTATGGCCACCATTGCGGCGTTGTCGGTAGTGAACGCGCGCTTTGGGATGAAGGCTTTCAAGCTGTGGCGTTCACAGTAATCGGCTATCGCCGACCTCACTCCGGAATTTGCCGAAACGCCTCCTCCGATGGCTATTTGCTTGATTTCGGGATGTGCCTTTACAGCCTTGTCCAATTTGTCGAGCAGTATGTCGATTATGGTTTTTTGCAGCGATGCCGCAAGGTCGGCCTTATTTTTTTCTATGAAGTCGGGGTCGTTTTTGATTTCGTCGCGCAGCGTATAGAGGAACGATGTCTTCAGTCCGCTGAAGCTGTAGTCCAATCCCGGTATGTGCGGCTTGCTGAACCGGAACTTCGTAGGGTCTCCCTCTGCTGCGAGTCGGTCGATGTACGGGCCGCCGGGATAGGGCAGTCCCATCACCTTTGCGCATTTGTCGAAAGCCTCGCCGGCCGCGTCGTCGATTGTCTGGCCGATGATGCGCATCTTGTTGTAGCCTTCCACGATTATTATCTGCGAGTTGCCTCCTGATATGAGCAGGCACATATACGGGAATTCCGGCACTTCGGTGGTCTCGTCCTCCTTGATGAAGTGCGAAAGCACGTGACCGTGCAGGTGGTTCACGTTCAATAAGGGTATGCCGAGGGCAATCGACAGCCCTTTGGCGAACGATGTGCCTACCAATAGAGAGCCTATCAGCCCGGGTCCTGCGGTGAACGCTATTGCGCTCAGGTCTTTTTTCTCGATTCCTGCCCGCTTGATTGCTTCCGACACCACCGGTACGATGTTCTGCTGGTGTGCCCTCGATGCCAGTTCCGGCACCACGCCTCCGTATGCCTCGTGCACGCTCTGGCTTGCAATCACGTTCGACATCAGTATGCCGTCCTTTATTACGGCTGCTGAAGTGTCGTCGCACGACGACTCTATACCTAATATTATATTGTTCATATCTTCCGCTTCGATTCTCGCTGCAAAGTTACTTCAATTCCCTCTCAAAACCAACTGTTGATTCTGCCGCAACATAAAAATGAGCAAGCTCTTTGTTTTACGCTCGATTTGCACTATCTTTGCGTGCAATAAATTTTAAAGGTTATGTCATTTATTGCAGATAGAGTTGTGATGGACGGGTTGACATTCGACGATGTGCTGTTGATTCCCGCTTATTCTGAAGTATTACCGAAAACTGTCGAGCTCTCGACTAAATTTTCACGCAACATTGAATTGAAGATACCTTTTGTGACCGCGGCGATGGATACCGTCACCGAGGCGCAGATGGCGATTGCCATTGCCCGTGAGGGAGGTATCGGTGTGATTCACAAGAACATGTCGATTGAGGAGCAGGCTCGCCAAGTGGCGATAGTGAAACGTGCCGAGAACGGTATGATTTACGATCCTGTCACCATCAAGCGCGGCTCGACGGTGAAAGACGCTCTCGACCTGATGGCGGAATACAAAATCGGCGGAATACCCGTGGTCGATGATGAGGGGTATCTCGTTGGCATTGTCACCAACCGCGACCTCCGCTTCGAGCGCGATTTGACAAAGCGCATAGATGCCGTGATGACAAAGGACAATCTTGTCACTACCGGCCCTAACACCGATATGGAGACTGCAACCGAGATATTGCAGGCGCACAAGATCGAGAAGCTGCCGGTTGTCGACAAGGACAACAAGCTGGTTGGACTTATCACTTATAAGGATATAACGAAAGCTAAGGACAAGCCGATGGCATGCAAGGACTCCAAAGGACGCTTGCGTGTGGCTGCCGGTGTGGGCGTTACGGTCGACACGTTGCAGCGTATGGAGGCTCTTGTGAATGCCGGAGCCGACGCCATAGTAATCGACACGGCGCACGGGCATTCAAAGTATGTGATAGAGAAATTGAAAGAGGCTAAGGCCAACTTCCCCGACATTGATATCGTAGTGGGCAACGTGGCTACCGGCGAGGCCGCCAAGATGCTTGTCGAGGCCGGCGCGGATGCGATAAAGGTGGGCATCGGCCCGGGTTCTATTTGCACCACACGTGTGGTTGCCGGAGTGGGTGTGCCGCAATTAAGCGCGGTCTACGACGTGGCTAAGACGCTGAAAGGAACTGGCATCCCCTTGATTGCCGACGGAGGTCTGCGCTATTCGGGTGATGTGGTGAAGGCTTTGGCCGCCGGAGGGTCGTGTGTGATGATTGGCTCGCTTGTGGCCGGTACGGAAGAAGCTCCGGGCGACACGATAATCTTCAACGGACGTAAGTTCAAGTCCTACCGCGGTATGGGTTCGTTGGAAGCTATGGAGAATGGTTCGAAGGACCGTTATTTCCAGTCGGGCACTCAGGACGTGAAGAAACTCGTCCCGGAAGGGATTGCCGGACGTGTGCCTTACAAAGGGACTCTCTGCGAGGTCATTTATCAGCTTGTGGGCGGTCTGCGCTCCGGAATGGGATACTGCGGAGCAGCGAATATCGAGCAGTTGCATAACGCCAAATTCACGCGCATAACCAATGCAGGGGTGATGGAAAGCCACCCGCATGACGTGACAATCACGAGCGAAGCTCCGAATTACAGCCGTGGAGATATGTAAAAATGTTAATATGAATGGTTTTTCGTCAACGCATATAATTTTAAATATGCGTTGACGTTATATTTTTGTCTAAAATTGTAGATATATAAAATTATGAGAAAAACAAAACTGACAGTAGGGGTACTTGTTGTGGCCGGATGCCTGTCCGTATTTGCCGCTTCGAAAAAAGATCCTGTGCTGATGACAGTAAACGGCGAGCCGGTTACGTTGTCGGAATTTGAGTATATGTACCATAAGAACAACCAGCAGCAAGTCGCAAAAATGCCGTTGGACAAATATATGGATATGTTTACGGTGTACAAGCTTAAGGTGGCCGATGCCAAGGCTGAAGGCATTGACACCGCTTCGGCTTTCTTGCGTGAGTTCAATGGTTATCGCAACGAATTGCTGATGCCGTTCCTTCTTGATACGGTAGCGGAAGAAAATGTGGCCAAAGAGCGTTATGAGCGTATGAAATGGAACGTGAAGGCAAGCCATATCATGCTTCCGCTCGGCAGCGACATCGCCGACGGGAAGAAGAGCAAGGCGCGTCTTGACAGCATAAGGAATTGCATTCTCGACGGACAAAGTTTCGAGGATTTGGCTCTTAAGTATTCCATCGACCGTTCGGTGACTCGCAACAAGGGCAGTATGGGCTATGTGACTGTAGACCGTTTCCCATGGCAGTTCGAGGACGCTTGTTTCAATACTCCTGTCGGCGAGATTTCTCCTGTATTCGCTACGGATTACGGTTACCATATAGTGAAGGTGTATGACCGTCGTCCCGATGCTGGGAAGGTGCTTGCCGAGCATATCCTGAAATTGTATCCGCGCAACGCCACTCAGGAGCAGAAGGATTCCGTGGCGGCATTGGCCGACAGTATATATAATGTGGTGAAAGGCGGGGCCGATTTCGAGGATGTTGCCAAGCGCGAATCTCAGGATCCGGGTTCGGCGCGTAAGGGCGGACAATTGCCTTGGTTCGGTCGTGGAGAAATGGTGCCTGAATTTGAGACTGTGGCGTTCGAATTGCCAAAAGACAGCATCTCCAAGCCGTTTGCCACTGTTTATGGTGTACACATAGTGAAGAAACTCGACAGCAAGAAAATCGGTTCGTATGCGGAAATGCGTAAAGAATTGCTCAATGCCGTAAAAGGCGGGCCGAGAGGCAATGTCGCTTATTTGTCGAAAGTCGATCAGTTGAAGAAGAAATACAGGCTGATGATAAATACGGAGTTGGTCAACCGTCTGAAGTCGGAAGTCACTTCTCCTAACCAGCTTGATTCTTTATTCATCGCCAAATATGAAAATTCAAATGAAACTTTGTTCACTGTCAACGGCGTGGATTATCCGCTGTCGCTTTTGATTGCCGAGGTTCGTAATCTTGGAAGGATGAGTGATGATTTGGCATTCAATACGATTGACTCGAAAATCAACCAGCTAGCAAGCGCGAAGGTCGTGAATTGTGAAAAGGACTCGGTCGAGGCGAACAATGAGGAGTATCGTAATCTTATCAACGAATACCGCGACGGTATGCTATTGTTCGAGGTAAGCAACCGTAAAGTCTGGAACAAAGGGGCTACCGATATGGACGGTCTTAAAGCCTATTTCGAGGCTAATCGTGACAAGTACAGATGGACGGAGCCTAAGTTTAAGGGCTATCTGATTCAGACTACCGGCGATTCGATTTCGCGGATTGTGAAGTCGCGTCTGGATTCTATCGGAACAGATTCGTTGATGCGCGTGTTGCGCCGGGATTACGGCAAGTTCCTGAAGGTGGAGAAGCTGCTTGTAGCCAAGGGAGAGAACCCGATGGTGGATTCTTACGTGTTCGGTGGCGCGAAAGTGACGCCCGACAATAAAAAATACACCGATTATTTCGTGTGCGATTACAAGGTGCTTGCCCAGCCCGAGGAGGTGGCCGATGTGCGTGGCGCGGTGGTTTCCGACTATCAGAACGAGCTTGAGAAGCAATGGGTAGAACAATTGCGCAAACAGTACCCGGTGAAAATCGACAAGAAAGTCTATAAGAAAATAGAGTAGCAATACATACTGCAATTTAGGGAAGAAAGGCTGCACCAATTGGCGCAGCCTTTCTTTGTGGTTTTTTAACTATTTTTCAGGGGGGGGGTAAAACTTTATTATTAAATTTGAAAAAAATATGATTTGCCGTTTTCTGTGAAAGGGAATTATAACTAAGGAAATTATTAATTAAAATCAATATCATTATGAAAGTGAAAAATTTACTTGTTTTTTTGATGTCGGCGGCATTGCCGTCGGTCAGTGTTGATGTTTTGGCTTCGGTGGAAGTGGATGGTATATGTTATAATATTTTGTCGGAAGTAGGGAAAACAGTGGAAGTGGCTGAAAATCCGGCAGGTTATTCGGGTGACATTGTAATACCGAACCAAGCCATTATTGAAGGCGAAAGCTATATGGTTACAACTATCGGGGATTATGCTTTTGAAGGTTGTCACAAATTGACATCTATTGGTCTTCCTGCCAAACTTTCTGACATAGGGGGATATGCTTTTGCAGATTGTACGGCTTTGGCTTATATGGAAATTCCGGAAAATGTTCAATTTATCGGAATGAGGGCTTTTTCCGGGTGTACAGGCCTTACATCCGTTAAGATTCCTGACAGTGCTGCTGGTGTCAATATGGGTATTTTTGTGTTTGAAGATTGTACGAGTTTGGCTTCTATTGAAATTCCTGACACTTTTTATGCGCTTCCTAACGGTACTTTCAGTGGCTGTACTGGTCTTGCTTCTGTCAGCCTGCCTGACGGACTTCATATTATCGATGACTATGCTTTCTCCGATTGTACGGCTTTGATGTCGATAGAGCTTCCTGCCTCTCTCTCGGAAATCGGTATGGCGGCTTTTCATGGGTGCGGACTGACATCGATAGAAATCCCTGACAATGTCACTTTGATTGAGGAGGGAGCTTTCCAAGAATGCGGCAATCTTGCTTCTGCCGTTTTGCCTTCCGGACTTGAGACGCTCGGCAATTTCATTTTCAGCAAGTGTGGCAGTTTGTCTTTCATAGAGATTCCTGAGAGTTTGACATCAATAGGCATTTATACTTTTTTCAATTGTGGCAGTTTGGCATCGATAACTATTCCTGAGAATGTCATGTCAATCGGCGACAATGTTTTTACAGCTTGCAGCAGTTTGGCTGAAATAAGGTCGAAGAATCCGACGCCGCCGGAAGTATCGGAGTACACGTTTGAAGACTATCATTACACGGATTGTGTTTTGACCGTGCCGGAGGGGGCGATTGGCAATTACGGGACAGCCGCCGTGTGGTGCAACTTTGTAAATATGAATGAAAATGATTTCAGCGGCATAGGTGAAGTTTTGGACAGTGAGAATGCTGTTAAGGTTGTGGCCGATAACGGTAGGATAATGGTTTATGGAGCTGTGGAGAATCAAGTGGTTGAAGTGTATAGCACTGCCGGTCAAGTAGTCTATAGAGGGTTTGGCAGTATTGTAGAAGGTCTTTCCGAGGGGATATATATTGTAGCTGTAGGAGGACGTTCATATAAGGTGGCGTTGTAGATAGTGCCGTTTTGGGCTCGTTAATCGTGGCTGTGCCGCCACGATTAGATGTTGCGGGGCTATGGATTTTTCCATAGCCCCGTTTTTTTGTGCCTGTTCGTTGGCGGTGGCTATGAATTCTTATGGGGAACAATATGAATTTTTATTTGTAAAATTTTTGTTCAAAGTTTCGTTGAAATAGAAAAAGTGATTATATTTGTTGCGAAATGAAATGTGATTGGTTTTGAATTGGGGTGTTACATTTCGTTTAAATTATGGAAAGACTTAAAAATTAGATATATGGGTGGTAATGGCAAAAGCAACGAGTTCGATGTGATAATCGTCGGCGGAGGTGCGACCGGTGCCGGTACGGCGCGCGATTGCTCCTTGCGCGGGTTGCGTGTGCTGCTGGTGGAGCGTTTCGATTTCGCTGCCGGCGCTACGGGACGTAATCACGGACTGCTGCATAGCGGTGCGCGTTATGCTGTGACAGACCGTGAATCGGCATCGGAATGCATAAAGGAAAATATGATATTGCGGAAGATTGCGCGTCATTGTGTGGAGGAGAACGACGGCCTTTTCATAACACTTCCGGAGGACGACCTCGGCTATCAGGCCACTTTCGTGGAGTCGTGCCAAGCTGCCGGGATTGACGCTCGGATTATCGACCCTGAAGAAGCGAAGCGGATGGAGCCTTCGGTCAATCCTTCGATAATCGGGGCTGTGAAAGTGCCCGACGGCTCTGTCGACCCATTCCGCCTTACGCTTGCCAATGTGCTTGACGCAAAGGCGCACGGCGCAAAGGTGCTGGTTTATCATGAGGTGACGGCTTTGATAAAGGAGGGCGGCAAGGTTGTCGGTGTCACCGTCGTTGACCACAAGACAAAAGCCTCTCATAATTATTACGCTCCGCTCACGATTAACGCCGGAGGCATCTGGGGGCACGGTATTGCCGCAATGGCCGGCGTGAGGGTTGACATGTACCCTGCGAAAGGCTCGCTGCTGATATTCGGGCATAGGGTCAACAACATTGTGCTCAACCGTTGCCGCAAGCCCGCCAATGCCGACATACTTGTGCCGGGCGACACGATTTGCCTTATAGGAACTACTTCGAGCCATGTGGGCTTTGATGAAGTCGACGATATGAGGGTTACACCCGACGAGGTGGACTTACTTCTTTCGGAGGGCGAGAAGCTCGCTCCTGCGCTTGCCACGACACGCATCCTGCGTGCATATGCCGGTGTGCGGCCGCTTGTCGCTTCCGATGACGACCCTACCGGCCGTAACATAAGCCGTGGCATTGTGTTGCTCGACCATGAGAAGCGCGACGGCGTGCCGGGTTTCGCTACCATTACCGGCGGAAAGCTTATGACTTACCGCCTGATGGCCGAGTGGGCTACCGACCTTGCTTGCAAGAAGCTTGGCGTAGACAAGGAGTGTACCACTATGACCGATCCTCTGCCCGGTTCGCGTGATGAGGACGAGATGCCTAAGGGAAAATCGTTCATTGTCAAGAATCCTATCAGGAAATCGTTGGAAGGCAGGCATGGCGATTTGTCGTCAAAAATCCCTTCCGATAATGAATATGACGCGAGCCTCGTTTGTGAATGCGAGGATGTGACGGTCGGCGAGGTCAAATATGCCCTGAATGAATTGGACGTGAACAATATGGTGGATCTTCGCCGCCGTACTCGTGTGGGTATGGGCACTTGCCAAGGCGAGTTGTGCGCTTGCCGTGCCGCAGGATTGCTTGGCGAAGCGCATAATTGCTCTGAAAAGGCTAAATCCGACCTTGCTAAATTTCTTAATGAGCGTTGGAAAGGCGTTTATCCCGTTGCATGGGGCGACGCTTTGCGTGAGAATGAATATGCCCAATGGGTGTATGCCGGAGTTTGTGGAATGGAACAAAATGATTAGCGATGAAATTCGATGTTGTGATAATAGGTGGCGGGCTTGCCGGCTTGATGTGCGGAATACGTCTGCAAAACGGCGGTAAGAAGTGCGTTATCGTTTCTGCGGGGCAGAGCGCGTTGCATTTTTCTTCGGGCTCGTTTGATTTGCTTAACAAATTGCCTGATGGCTCTGATGTTGTCAATCCGTTGGATGCTGTGGAAAAGCTTGATGCCGGGCATCCATATAGGAAAGTGGGCGGATTGTTCGGATCTTATGCGGGCGAGGCGAAAAAGCAGTTGGCTGAAAGTGGAGTGCCTGTCGCGGGCGAAGCTTTGCGCAATACATACCGGATTACTCCTATGGGAACGATGAAACCCACTTGGCTGACGATGGGGGATTTTGTCGCGTTCCCTTCCGGAGAGTCTTTGCCCGGCAGTAAAATATTGATTGTCAACATTGCCGGATTTCTGGATTTCAATACGAAATTCATAGCCGACAGTTTCGAGAAGCGCGGGGCGGAGTGCCGTATAATTGCTGTAAGTGTTCCGGAAACCGAGCGTTTGCGTGTCAGTCCTACAGAGATGCGGGCTCCTAATATAGCAAGGACATTTGAAAATAAGGATACACTTAATGCTTTATTATCTAAAATTGGGACTGAGTCTGACGGATTCGATTGTGTGGTGTTGCCGGCAGTGTTCGGCTTGTCGGATTCTGTGTCTGTGAAGATGCTTTCCGACAGATTGGACTGTAAGGTATGCCTTGTGCCGACAATGCCGCCGTCAGTACCGGGAATCAGGTCTCAGATGTCGTTGCGGCGTGCGTTCGAGCGGATTGGCGGAGTGTTTATGCTTGGCGATACAGTCGTGAAAGCCGATTTTGGAGACAATAAAGTCGTTAGAATATACACGGAAAATCACGGTGATTATGGCATTGAGGCCGGTAGCTATGTGCTTGCCACGGGAAGCTATTTCAGCAAAGGGCTGGTTGCACGGCCTGATTCCGTGGCCGAGCCTGTTTTCGGCTGTGATGTGGATTGTAGCGCGAATCGTGCGGATTGGTATGATGTCTCATTCTTCAAACCGCAGGACTATATGCGTTTCGGTGTGGTCGCTGACGGTGGGTTCCACGCAGTTAAAGACGGTAAAGCGGTTTGTAATTTATATGCCATAGGGTCTGTGCTGGGAGGATTCAATGCCTTGCAGCAGGGTTGCGGAGCCGGTGTCTCTATGATTACGGCTCTTTATGTGGCGGATAATATAATAAAAGGATAGGCTATGAATATGCAACAGGTTAACATAAGCGAGAATAATTTTGAACAATGCATAAAATGTACTGTCTGCACGGTATATTGTCCGGTAGTCCCTGTCAATCCTGATTATCCGGGGCCTAAGCAGGCAGGGCCTGACGGTGAGCGTCTGCGTTTGAAGCGCGGAGAATTCTTTGACGAGTCGTTGAAGTATTGTTTGAATTGTAAACGCTGTGAAGTGGCGTGCCCGTCAGGTGTGAAAATAGGCGATATCATACAGTTGGCACGCATAAAATATAGTAAGAAAAAGCCTAAAGTCCGTGATATGATGCTTGCCAATACCGATTTTGTCGGGTCGATGGCTACGAAATTTGCTCCCTTGGTGAATGCGTCGTTGTCGTTGAAGCCTGTCAAGCTGGTTATGGACGGTGTGCTGAAAATCGACGCTCACCGCACGTTCCCGAAATATTCATCCCGCACTTTCGAGAGCTGGTACAAGAAAAATGCGGCGGAATCACAGGCATTATATAAGAATCGGATAAGTTTCTTCCATGGTTGTTACGTTAACTATAATTACCCTCAGCTTGGAAAGGACTTTGTGAAAGTGATGAATGCCATTGGCTATGGGGTGGACCTTCTTGATGAGGAAAAGTGCTGTGGCGTGGCGTTGGTGTCTAACGGATTGATAAATCAGGCACGGCGTCAGGCAGAGTTCAATATCAAGAATATCCGTAAGCCGGTGTCTGAAGGGCGTCCTGTGGTGGGGGTGTCGTCTACTTGCGTGTTTACGATGCGTGACGAATATCCTCATTTGCTTGGCGTTGAGAATGCAGATGTGCGCGACAGCATAAATCTCGCCACACGCTTCATCTACCGTCTGATTGAAGAGGGCGGGGTGAAGTTGAAGTTCCGTGACGGCATTAAACAGAAAGTTGCCTATCATACGCCTTGCCATATGGAGAAACTCGGGTGGGCGTATTATTCAATCTCATTGTTGCGTATGATTCCGGGAGTGGATTTGCAGGTGCTTGACTCCCAGTGCTGCGGAATAGCCGGCACATACGGTTTCAAGAAGGAGAATTATCCTGTTTCACAAGGCATAGGGGCTTCTCTGTTCCGCCAAATCGAGGAATCGGGCGTTGACTTTGTAGCGACGGATTGCGAGACGTGTAAATGGCAAATAGAGATGTCGACTTCAAGGAAAGTGAAACATCCGGTATCTGTTTTGGCGGATGCCATTGATGTGGAGGCGACGAAAAGGTTAAACTCTACCAGCTGTAAATAGTTGTGGTATAGTAATTTAACTATGCAATTGCACTGTGTAGCAATTTTGAAATAAAAATTTAATAAATATTTTATATAATTTTCGTTGCGAAATAAAAAACTTTGGTTTATATTTGCTTTTGAAAAGTTTTTGAAAGTGGAATATAATCGAAACGGAATTCAGAAAAGGGTATTTAACGGAATGATGCCATTGTTAACTGAACCGTTTGTAAATATAATACTAACATAGAACTTAAAGTTTAATATTATGTGGAAGTTTTTAGCTCCTCCGGTATATAAGAGCGAACAGGTCGGTCCAGAGGCTGACCGGCGTTACAAGTCGTTGCGTTTGCAAGTGTTTATTGGCGCTTTTGTAGGATATGCCGCTTTCTACATTGTCCGTAAGAATTTTTCGATGGCCATACCGATGCTTGAGCCTTTCGGTTTTGTAAAAGGTGAGTTGGGTACGGTACTTGCGATGAACGCTGTCGCTTATGCGCTGTCGAAATTCCTGATGGGGTCGGTGTCCGACCGTAGTGATGCGCGTAAGTTCTTGCCGTTGGGGCTGATATTGGCATCCATCTCGATGATGTTCATGATTGTGCCGATTACTGCACTCGGTCCGGAAAATCATACGGCAGCCATCATTCTTATGGGTGCGCTCAATTTCCTTGTGGGCTGGTTTAACGGTATGGGCTGGCCTCCGTGTGGCAGGGTGATGACACACTGGTTCTCGCAGACGGAGCGCGGAACGATGATGTCGATTTGGAATTGCGCGCATAATGTCGGCGGGTCGCTTGTAGGGCCTATGGCTGTATATGGGGCGACATGGTTCGGCTCGTGGTTCTATGGCGCTGACGAGAGCCGCTATTTCCTTGTCGGTACTTTCTTGTTCCCGGCCGCAACGGCAATCTTGATAGCATTAGTGGCTTATTGCCTGTTGCGTGACACTCCGCAGTCGTGCGGTTTGCCTTCGGTGGAAAAATGGCGTAATGATTATCCTAAGAATTATAGCGAGAAGCAGGAAGAGGTTTTGTCGACAAAAGAAATTTTCCTGCAATATGTGCTTAACAACAAATTCCTTTGGTTCATAGCTATTGCGAATGCGTTTGTGTATATGGTGCGTTATGGTTGCCTCGACTGGGCTCCTACGATACTTACAGAAAAGGGCATTGACTTGGAGCAGGCAGGATGGGCGTATTTCGCGTATGAGTTTGCTGCTATTCCGGGCACGTTGATTTGCGGCTGGATGTCGGATAAGGTGTTCAACGGGCGGCGTGCTTTGCCTACGATATTGTTTATGGCGGTGGTAGCTGTGTTCATCTGCCTGTATTGGGCATTCATGGACAATATCACGATAGTGACAATCTCTCTGATTGGCATAGGATTTTTTATCTATGGGCCGGTGATGCTAATCGGGGTGCAGGCTCTTGACCTTGCCCCTAAGAACGCGGCCGGTACTGCTGCCGGGTTGACAGGGTTTTTCGGATATTTCTTCGGTACTGCCATTCTTGCCAACACTCTTATAGGGTATGTTGCCGAGCATGCCGGATGGAACGCCACATTCGTGTTGCTTCTTGTCGCTTGCTTCCTGTCGATAGTGTTTATGGCTGTTACTTATAAGGAAGAACAATATCTTGCTAAGCGTAATAAGAAATAAAAAATGTTATAATAATGACAGCAAAAGATGTATATGGTTCGTTAGGAGGGCAGAAGAAAAGGTTTCTGTCGTGGCAGGTGCGTACTATCATTGTCACAATGATAGGCTATGCCATCTTCTACTTTGTGCGTAAGAATTTTTCGTTGGCAATGCCCGGATTGACAGCGGAATACGGCATTTCCAATAAAAGTTTCGGTTGGATAATTTTTGCAGGTTCTTTGGTTTATGGTTTCTCTCGTTTCATTAACGGATATGTCGTTGACCGGTTGAGGGGGCGCATTGTGATGGCGTTGGGCTTGTTGCTTTGTGCGCTTGCAAACTTCGCTTTCGGTTTCGGCGTTGATTTCAGCGTGTGGATGACTGGAGTGGAGAACGGACCGAAGATGGTAGAAACGCTTATTCTGGTGATGGGTGTGACTATCATTCTCAACCAGTATTTCCAAGGTATGGGTTATCCTCCGTGCGCGCGTATCCTGCCGCACTGGATACATCCTTCTGAACTTGCCACTAAGATGTCGGTTTGGAATTGTTCTCACTCTATCGGTGCAGCGTTGGCTGTGATTGTTTGCGGCTATCTTATGGGGTCGCTTGGAGTGAATATGAGCGGAAATGTCGATGTCGTGCAACGTATTACGGAAAATCTTACTAACAACGATGTGGCGGATGCCGCTGCTCAGGCACTGACATACGCCGAGCATGTAGGCGCATGGAAATGGTGTTTCTGGGTTCCTGCCTGTCTTGCTGTTGCAGGCGCAATATTCGTTTTTCTGGGATTGCGTGACGAGCCTAAGGATGTGAATCTTCCCGACCTCCCGGATACAGGGCTTGGCAGTTATGATACGGCGAAAGACCCTAAGACGCGTAAGAAATTCGAGCTTGAGATGGTTTGGAAAAACCGTTGGGTCTGGACTTTCTGCGTCGCCAATCTGTTTGTTTATGTGGTGCGTATGGGCGTACTCGACTGGGGGCCTAAGTTCCTTACCGAAAGCCGCGGGCTGTCGATAACCGATGCGGGATGGACTGTTGCCGCATTCGAGATAGCCGGCATAGTGGGTACATTGTTCGCTGGCTGGGCTACTGACCATATCTTTAAGGGCAAAGGTCACCGTATGTGTGTCGTTTGTATGCTCGGGGCGGCTTTGTTTATGACTATATTCCGCTTCCTCCCGGCTTCGGCTGGCTTGACGGTAACAGCGGCAGTGCTCGTGGGAGCAGGATTCTTTATCTACGGACCGCAGGCTTTGATTGGCATTGAGCTTGGCAATCAGGCCACGAAGGAGGCCTCGGCGCGTGCCAATGGCATTGCCGGAATATTGGGCTATATCGGTTCTGGTATTTCCGGTTTGTTGGTGGGCTATGTTGCCGATTTGTACGGTTGGACAAGGGTTTTCGAGACTATCATAGTTGTCGCGGTTATCGGTATGTTTGTGCTGATTTCTATGTGGAAGGCTCCGCGCGACGGTTATGAAAGGGCATCGAAGATAAAATATGAATAATTTGTGTATGAAGGATTTTGATAAATACATTTCGCCTTTCCGGCACGATGTGCTGATGGAAAAGTGCTCTAAAATCAAGCATGTCGCTCTCGATATGGACGGCACTATCTATATGGGCTCGACTTTGTTCGATTTTACGATACCTTTTCTCAATACGCTTACGGCGAATGGCATAGGCTACTCTTTCCTCACTAATAATCCTACAAAGAGTCAGGAGGATTATTTGAAGAAATTGGAGAAGTTGGGTATCCATGCCACGAAGGATGAAATGTACACTACGGCAATCGCTACCATTGATTATATAAAGATGCATTTCCCGGATGCGCGGAGGCTGTTCATTCTCGGTACGCCGAGTATGATTGCCGAATTCGAGCGCGCGGGTTTCGTGTCGGTTGCCGACGACCCGGCGGAGCGTCCGGATGTGCTTGTGGTGGCGTTCGACATGACGTTGCAGTATTCGCGCCTGTGCCGTGCCGCTTGGTGGGCGAAGCAGGGTGTGCCATACATAGCGACAAATCCCGATAAGGTTTGTCCGACGGATCAGGAAGTGGTGCTGGTGGATTGCGGCTCTATATGCCGCTGCATAGAATATGCCACTGACCGCAATCCTGATATTGTCATCGGAAAGCCTAATCCTGATATGCTCGACGGCATAAAGAACCGCTACGGTCTGGACGCTTCGGAGATTGCGATGTGCGGCGACCGTATCTATACCGATGTGGCGATGGCTCATAACGCCGGGGCGCTGGGTGTTCTTGTCCTGTCGGGGGAGACTACTCTCGAAACGGCTTTGAGCTCCAATCCGCAGCCTGACATTACGGCTCTGAATATTGCCGAGTTTGCGAAATTGCTTTTAGAGTCAAAAAAATAAATGATAGATGAACAATATTTACCATAATTTAAAATTTGTAGCTATGAAAAGAAGTTTTATCAGTGCTCTTTTATTGAGCAGCGCGCTGTTGGCGCCGACTTTCGTTTCTGCTGAGCCGGTTGCAGAACCTGCACCAGAGCCTATCGCAGAACCTGCTCCCGAAGCTGTTGCCACACCTGCACCTCAGGCCGGCAGCCAGTCTAACTGGGAAAAAGTGATTTCTAAATTGCCTAAGCTCTCAGGTTACTTGCAGAGCGGTTGGAACTACACGAAGACAGGCGATGTTTCCGCCAACTCTTTCCAAGCTAAGCGCCTCCGCTTGATTATGGACGGTCACGTTGGCGAAAAGGTGGATTTCCGTTTGCAAATCGAGGCTTTCAACGGCATTGCCGGTTCTACAAACGGCAACGGTCAGAAGAACTTACAGGTGATGGACGCATTTGCCACTTGGAAAATCGTTCCTGAATTCAAGGTGCGTGTAGGTCAGTTCTACACTCCGCTCGGCTACGAGAACTACGACATCTCTCCGGCTACGTTGGAAACCGTTGACTTCTCCAACATTGTTTACCGTATGGCATGCCGCAACCCGTTCCAATATAATGTGGTTGACTATGGCCGTGACCTCGGTATCATGTTTATGGGTGACGCTTTCGATTCCGGTAAGGGATTCAGCTATTTGCACTATGACTTGGCGTTCACGAACGGTAGCATACCTTGCCGTGACGACAACAATAAGGCAAAGGATATCTATGCGAGCTTGACAATCCGTCCTACCAAGTACTTCAATATCAAGGGTACTTTCAACTGGGGTAAGTACACTACTACTGACATAGCAGGCGGTGACGGTGTAAATTCTCCGCGCAAGGACAACCCGATGACCCGCTTTGTTGTAGGTGCTTGGTACAACGATCCGAACGGTTTGACTCTCCGTGGTGAATTCGGCGCGATGAAGAGCAAGCTTCCGGAAAGATGGACTGGTACAGGCAAGTCTGAAAATATTGTAAACGAATACGGCGCATACGTATTGGCAGGTTATCACTTCGGCAAGTTCCTTCCGTTGGTGCGTTGGGACATGTACAAAGATGATTGCAACTGTAGCACTGCGAACAACTATCAGCGCATTATGCTCGGTCTGACTTATCAGGTGTTCAAAAACTTTAAGATTCAGGCCAACTACGGTCACTTCATGTACACCGACAACGCTGCCGCTAATTTTGGCTACGACAAGTCGGAGCAGGTACAGATTATGGCAATGTTTAATTTCTAATCAAAAACCATATTACTAACATTCTAAATTCCAAATTATTATGAAAAAGCTATTATTATTGTTGGCAGTGCTAATCGGTGCTGTTTCAATTAATGCTCAACACCTTGGTACTCAGTACCGTTTGAAAAAAGTTATCCCGGTGGCTGGCCGTCAGGGTATCGCTATCGACGACAAGTACTACTATGTTTCCGACACGAAGGTGCTTTATAAGTACGACAAGGAAGGTAATCTCATTATGAAGAACGACCAGCCTTTCCAACATCCGGAAATTGCCAACCACTTTGGCGACATCGACGTGTGGAACGGTGAAATCTATTGCGGTATCGAGAAATTCGAATACGGACGTGGTTTCAACATCGCCGTGTCAATTTATGATGCAGAGACATTGCAATGGAAGCGCGACCTTCCTTGGAGCCCGGAATCGGGACAGGTAGAGGTTTCCGGTCTTGCTGTTGACCGTGAAAGAAATATGGTATGGATGTCTGACTGGGTTGACAGCCGCTATGTATATTGCTACAGCCTTGAGACAGGACAATACTATACAAAGATGCAGTGCCGTCCTACTCCGTACTGGTGTCAGGGTATTTTCATCGCTGACGGCAAGATGTTGTTCGCTGCCGACGACGGTGAGTCAATGTATCAGATTCCTGACAATATCTATGTTGCTGACATCAGCGAAGTTCAATTCACTGGCTTGAAAGACGGTTCGGAAGTGGTTAAGGACACTCCGTTCAGCGTTAAGCTCGACAAGAACGGCAAACCGGAAATCCGTAAAGGAAAGATTGCCGCAGGCGCAAAGGCCGGCCGTGTAGAATTGTTCCGTGAAATGTACGATTTCCGCCGCTGCGGTGAAATCGAAGGTCTCAGCATCGACCCGACTAACGACGACTTGGTGGTTCTCAACAACCGTGGTACTACTATCGTGCTTGGTATGTCGCAAGGACCGCTTACAGAAGAAGGTTATACCGGTGAGATTCATGAGCTCTATGTTTATGAGAAAATCAAATAATGGGCTTATATAAATATTTTCTTGGTTACTAAAAAATGGCGGGCATGCGTAGCGATACGCGTGCCTGTTTTTCACATATTAAATTTTTGAGAAATGAAGAGACTTGCATTGTTCGTTATCATGTCGTATTTGCCGTTTGCCGCCGTTTTCCCGCAGGATTTCGACAGTAAGCCGGCAGTGAACATAGAAAACAAGAAAGAGGACTTGCGTTTCACCATAGGGGCGCGGTTTATGGCAGATGCCGCCTATTATGCCAATCCGGGAGAATCGGTGATAAATTCGGGAGCGGCGATTACCGACGCGCGTATACGCACGTCGATGACCTATCACGACTGGTATTTCTATGCCGATTTCGATTTCTCAAGAGGGAAATTCAGCCAAAAGAACATATTCTTGCAATACGCTTTCCATGAAAGTCGCGGGAACCATTTGATTAAAGCGGGTTATTACAATGATCCGGCCACGATGGCCAACAATACGAGCCGGGGAAGTTTGCATTTCATTTCGCGTGCGGCTCCGGTCAACGCCTTGGCTCCGGGACGCGAGTTGGGGTTGAGTTATATATTCTATAATAAGGAGTTTCTTGCAAATCAGGGCGTTTTTGCTGAAAATAAGTATAATGACCAGATTTCTGGATTCCAAGGCCTTACTTTGGGCGGGCGTTGGCTGTGGCGTCCTGTCAACACGGGGACAGAAGTGTTGCATATAGGCGCGTCGTTCCGCCATGCCAAGATTTCCACAGGGGTGAAAGTGGACGGAGTGTTGCGTACGCAACTGGATCTCGGCTCTTCGCTTGAGACTTATACCGATCCTACAAAAAATTTCCTTTCGGTATCTCTTCCGTGGGCTGACCACGATTATTACTTCAGCGGAGAATTGCTGTATATGAAAAACAAATTTTTTGTGCGCGGGGAATATTTGTTCCGCCATATTACGAAAAAACGCGATGATAATGCCTTGTTTGAAGCTCAGATAGGCAATGACGGGGCTTATGCCACAATTGATGAATGGCGTGCGGCGAATCCTTTGTCTTCCGATACTTTTCATGGGGCGTATGTCGAGGCCGGTTATAAGATTCTTGGCGGCGGATATGCTTACAGTGATGTGGACGGTGTGATTAAAGGGGCAAGCAAGGAGGCGCTTGAAGTAGTGGCGCGTTACAGCTATCTGGATCTTGACGATGTATTGTTGCCGGATAATATGCGTTCGGTTTCTCCTCTGTTGTCTGGCAACAGATTGCATGCGGCCACTGTCGGGGTGAATTATGCGTTTAATAAATATGTGAAACTGCTTTTAAGCTATACATATTCCCATCTCGATACAGACGATTTTAATACTTTGCAGGCCCGCCTGATGTTTCAATTCTGATTTTTTTCTTGAAAATCGTATGGATATTTTGCTGATTCGGAAATAATGCCTACATTTGCAAGCCATTGCAAAAAGTGTCTAACCAGCACATATAAAATTTGTAATAACTGTAAATGATATAAAAATGAAAAAAGACATTCATCCTTCAAACTATCGTGAAGTGGTTTTTAAAGATATGTCGAACGGCGAGACTTTCATTACTCGTTCGACAGTGGCTTCTAAGGAAACTATCGAGCTTGACGGTGTAACTTATCCGCTTGTAAAACTTGAAATCACAAGTTCTTCGCATCCTTTCTTTACTGGTAAGCAGAAGTTGGTGGATACAGCCGGACGTGTTGATAAGTTTATGAGCCGTTACGGAAACCGTATCAAGAGATAAAACCCGAAGGAAAAAAGAAACATCCTCAAAACAAAACTTTCAGGGGCGACCATATAGGTTGCCCCTGAAAGTTTTTTATGCGTTTAAGGGGCTGGATTTTGGTGTTTGCAGCCGATTTCACTACTTTTGTAATCATAAAAAATAATAACTGTTTTATCCAAACGATAACAATATGATCCGTTTTTTTGAAAAAGGCGATTGCACTATTTTTGCAGTAGCGTGCGACCATAATTTCTCGGATGCTGAAGTGGAGAAATTGCGGTGGTTGTTTGGAGGTGCTGAATTGCTCTCTGACATGAAAGTAGAAGGTACATTTGTCGGGCCGCGTAAGGAGATGATAACTCCGTGGAGCACCAACGCAGTCGAAATAACCCAGAATATGGGTTTGGCAGGGATAAGCCGAATAGAGGAATTCTTTTTGTCGAAGTCGAAAAATCCAGCTTTCGACAAGATGCTCCAACGAGTTTATCACAATTTGGACGAAACGGTGTTTGACGTAGACAGGAAGCCTGAAGAAATAATACATATCACTGACATCGAGAAGTATAATGAGGAAGAGGGCTTGGCTCTCAGCCCGGAAGAGGTTGACTATTTGAAGAAATTGGGCGAAAAGCTCGGCCGACCGTTGACGGATAGCGAGGTGTTCGGTTTCTCTCAGGTCAATTCAGAGCATTGCCGTCATAAGATTTTCAATGGTACTTTTATAATAGACGGAGAGGAAAAGCCGAGTTCTTTATTTAAGTTGATAAAGAAAACATCGCAGGAAAATCCCAATAAATTGGTTTCTGCCTATAAGGATAATGTGGCTTTTGTAGAAGGCCCTGTGATTGAGCAGTTTGCGCCGAAGAATCCGCAGCAACCGGATTATTTTGAAGTGAAAGACATTGAAACCGTGATTTCATTGAAGGCGGAAACACATAATTTCCCTACTACGGTTGAGCCTTTCAATGGTGCCGCGACGGGTACCGGGGGCGAGATTCGCGACCGTCTTGGCGGGGGACGTGCCAGCTTGCCTATTGCGGGAACTGCCGTTTATATGACGGCTTATCCGCGCACGGAAGACGACCGGGCGTGGGAAATAGGTTCTATCCCTCCGCGCGAGTGGCTTTATCAGACTCCGGAGGAGATTCTTATAAAGGCTTCTAACGGAGCTTCGGATTTTGGCAATAAGTTCGGACAGCCTTTGATTTGCGGTTCGGTGCTTACTTTCGAGCATAAGGAAGGCAGCGAGGCGTTTGCTTACGATAAGGTCATAATGCTTGCCGGCGGTGTCGGGTTTGCAGCAAAGCGTGACGCGATAAAGGGCGAGCCTGTTCCCGGGGAGGATGTCGTGCTGATGGGCGGCGACAACTACCGTATCGGTATGGGTGGCGGTGCCGTTTCTTCTGTCAATACCGGTCAATACGACAACTCTATAGAATTGAATGCCGTGCAACGCGCCAATCCTGAAATGCAGAAGCGCGTGGCCAATGTGATACGCGCCCTTGCGGAAGCTCCGCGCAACCCAATAGTCTCCATTCACGACCATGGGGCGGGCGGACATTTGAACGCTCTTTCGGAGTTGGTAGAGTCTACCGGCGGAAAAATCGACATTTCTGCTTTGCCGGTGGGCGATCCTACGTTGTCGTCGAAAGAGATTATAGGCAACGAGTCGCAGGAGCGCATGGGCATGGTGATGGAGAAGGCCGATGTGGAATGGGTGCGTACTATTGCCGACCGTGAGCGCGCGCCGTTCTATGTGATTGGCGAAACTACCGGCGACCATCGTTTCGTGTTTGAGCAGAAAGACGGCGTGAAGCCTATCGACCTTGCCATGGGCGATATGTTCGGCAGTTCTCCTAAGACGGTGATGGTGGATTCTACCGTTTCGCGCAAATTGCGCTCGTTTAAGTATTCGGCGTCAGAACTCGACAATTATATAGAAAACGTGTTGCAGCTTGAGGCCGTTGCTTGTAAAGACTGGCTCACCAACAAGGTTGACCGCTCCGTTACCGGTAAAATAGCGCGGCAGCAATGTCAGGGCGAGATACAGTTGCCGTTGAGCGACTGTGGTGTGGTCGCTTTGGACTATACCGGAACCAAGGGTATCGCGACATCTATCGGCCATGCGCCCCAGATTGCAGTCGCCGACCCTGCCCAAGGTTCTGTCGCTTCTATTGCCGAGGCTTTGACGAATATTGTAGTTGCCCCGTTGGCGGAAGGTTTGAAGAGTGTGTCGCTTAGCGCGAATTGGATGTGGCCATGCCGTAATGCCGGCGAGGATGCCGCCTTGTATAAGGCTGTTGAGGCTTGCAGCGATTTTGCGTGCAAATTGGGCATTAATATCCCGACAGGAAAGGACAGCCTTTCGATGACGCAGAAATACGGCAAGAAGAAAATCATGTCGCCGGGCACTGTCATAATTTCTGCCGCCGGTGAAGTTTCTGACGTGAGGAAGACGGTTTCGCCGGTCTTGCAGAATGTGGCTGACTCTACAATATATTACATTGATTTCAGCAATATGCCTTTGGCATTGGGCGGTTCGGCTTTCGCGCAGACTTTTAACCGCATTGGTGAGGATGTGCCGCGTATCAGTTCTCCTGAATATTTCGCCGCCGCTTTCAACGCTGTGCAGAAATTGGTTGACGGCTCGTTGTTGCTTGCTGCGCACGATGTGTCGGCCGGAGGTCTTGTCACTGCGTTGTTGGAAATGACATTCGCTAATACAGCGGGTGGAATTGACGTTAATCTCGACGGTTTTGGCGATAAGGATATTGTCAAGATTCTGTTCGCGGAGAACAATGCGCTTGTGGCACAGGTACGCAATTCCGATATGGCGGAAATGTCCGGTGTGCTGTCGGCGGCCGGTGTCCGTTTCTTTGAAATCGGAAAACCGCAGCAGGAGCGTACGCTTATTGTGACTTGTGGAAAGAAAGAATATTTGTTGGGCATAGATTATTTGCGTGATGTATGGTTCAAGTCTTCATATTTGCTCGATTGCAAGCAGAGCGGCAACGCTTGTGCCAAGAAGCGTTATCTTAATTATAAGAAGCAGCCGATAAAATACCGTTTCCCGAAAGGTTTTGACGGAAAGTGCGCTACTTTGGGCATCGACCCGCACCGCCGTACTCCGTCGGGCGTAAGGGCTGCGATAATCCGGGAGAAAGGTGTCAATGGCGACCGTGAAATGGCTTATTCCCTTTATCTCGCCGGTTTCGATGTGAAGGATGTCCATATGACTGACCTTACTTCGGGACGCGAAACTCTGGACGATGTGAATATGATAGTGTTCTGCGGAGGATTCTCGAATTCTGACGTACTCGGCTCTGCAAAGGGATGGGCTGGAGGATTCCTTTGGAACGATAAGGCAAAAGCGGCTCTTAAGCGTTTCTATGAGCGTCCCGACACTTTGAGTCTTGGAATTTGTAACGGTTGCCAGTTGATGGTTGAGTTGAATCTTATAAATCCTGAGCATGGAAACCGTGCTACGATGGAACATAACGATTCCCACAAATTCGAATCGCAGTTCCTTGGACTGACCATTCCGCAGAACAATTCTGTGATGTTCGGCTCGTTGTCGGGTTCGAAGCTCGGTATATGGGTGGCTCATGGCGAAGGCAAGTTCAATTTGCCTGAAGATTTCAGCAAATATAATGTGGTGGCGCAATATTCTTACAATTCATACCCGGCAAATCCTAACGGTTCGCCGAAGGCTGTTGCCGGAATTGCTTCGGCCGACGGACGCCATTTGGCGATGATGCCCCACTTGGAGCGTGCAATCTTCCCATGGCAATGCGGCTATTATCCGGAGAACCGCCGTTTGTCTGACGAGGTTACGCCGTGGATAGAAGCGTTTGTAAACGCGCGTCGCTGGATTGAGGAAAAAACGAAATAACCAGTTTCCGTATGTAAATGACAAAAAAGCAGTCGGCGAATGTCGGCTGCTTTTTTGTCATTGGAGGTGGAGACTCTGCTGAAACGGGAAGCCATCCTGAACGCTCGATAGCTACTTTCAGGATGGCTTTATTATGTGCGTAGATGTGATGCTTTATTTGTTCTTTACCAGCTCTATCATCTTGTCGAGAGCCGCACTGATGCCGTCGGCATTCTTTCCGCCGGCTTGTGCGAATTGCGGTTGTCCGCCTCCTCCGCCTTGTATCAGCTTTGCCGCTTCACGTACAATAGTGGATGCGTTGTATCCTTCTTTCACAAGGTCGTTGGTAACCATCACTGTAAGCATCGGTTTGCCTTTGTCGATTGTCGCTCCTAAGAATATGGAGTTTTCAGGCGATGCTTCTCTCACGTTGAATGCCACGCCTTTGGCCATTTCTGCTATGCGCGGGCGCGGGCCGTAGAGGGTGAAGATATTGATGCCGTTTTCCGTGATTTTGCTGTTTAGCACCTGCTCGGAAACCGTTTTTATTCTCTCTTGAATCATATTTTCCGCCTCTTTTTTCAGACTTGCGTTTTCCGAAACGGTCTTTTGTATAGCTTGGATTACATTATGGGTGTTGAGGAGGTCGGCAACTTCTTTCAGTGTGTCCTGAAGCTCGTGGAGCGAATTTTCGACCATCTCGCCGGTAATGGCTTCTATGCGCCTTATTCCGGCGGCTATGCTACTTTCCGATACGATTTTTATAATGCCGATGTTACCGGTGTTGCGGACGTGTGTGCCGCCGCAAAGCTCGACGGAGTCGCCGTACTTTATTACTCGCACTTCCTCGCCGTATTTCTCGCCGAACAGCGCCATCGCCCCGAGAGCTTTCGCTTCGGCAATCGGCATATTGCGGTATTCTTCGCGCGCGATGGCCTCACGCACTTTCTTGTTGGCGAGCTTTTCAACGGCGCGCAGCTCTTCTTCTGTCATTTTCTGGAAATGTGAGAAGTCGAAACGCAGGAATTTAGGCGATACATACGAGCCTTTTTGCTCAACGTGTGTCCCCAGTACTTCCCGCAGGGCTTCGTGCAGCAAGTGTGTGGCCGTGTGGTTGGCGGCAGTGGCCTCGCGCTCTTCCTCGTTGATGTGGGCGATTACTTTTGCCTTTACGTCCGACGGCAATTTCTTTGCGATATGTACTTCGAGATTGTTCTCTCGTTTAGTATCGGTGATTTCTATTATCTCGTCGCCTGATTGGAGTGTGCCTTTGTCGCCTACCTGGCCTCCCATCTCTCCGTAGAATGGGGTCTTTTCGAGCACTATCTGGTAGAATTCGTTGTTTTTTTGCTTTACTTTCCGGTAACGCAGAATGTCGGTTTCGACACAGTATGTGTCATATCCCACAAATTCCGACTCGCCTTCTTTTACTACTACCCAGTCGCTGGCTTCTACGGAAGCCGCGTTGCGCGCGCGTTCTTTCTGTTTTGCCATTTCGCTGTCGAATTCCTTGACGTTGACAGTCAGGTTCTGTTCTTTAAGAATCAGTTCTGTCAGGTCGAGAGGGAATCCGTAGGTGTCGTAAAGCACGAAAGCGTCTTTGCCCGATATTTCCTGTTTCCCGGCTGCCTTCGTTTCCGCTACCACTTTTTCGAGCAGCTTGATTCCTGTCTCAAGTGTGCGGAGGAATGCTTCTTCTTCCTCTTTTATTACTTTCTTGATAAGCTCGGATTGTTTTTTCAGTTCCGGATAAGCGTTGCCCATCGATTCAATCAATGTGTCGACAAGGCGGTATAAGAACGCTTGCTTTTGTCCGAGGAAAGTGTAGGCATATCTTACCGCCCGGCGCAGTATGCGGCGGATTACATATCCGGCTTTTGCGTTCGACGGTAATTGCGAATCGGCTATCGAGAAAGATATGGTGCGGATATGGTCGGCAACTACGCGCATTGCCACGTCCGTCTGTTCGTCTTTGCTGTAAGTTTTGCCTGATAGTTGTCCGATTTTCTGAATCAGTGGCTGGAATACGTCGGTGTCATAATTTGATGTTTTCCCTTCCAATGCCATGCACAGGCGTTCGAAGCCCATTCCGGTGTCGATTACACGTGCCGGGAGCGGTTCGAGCGAGCCGTCGGCTTTGCGGTTGTATTGCATGAACACGAGATTCCATATCTCGATTACTTGCGGATGGTCTTTATTCACAAGGTCTTTTCCTGCAATTGCGGCTCTTTCCTCGTCGCTGCGCAGGTCGATGTGGATTTCGGAGCATGGACCGCAAGGGCCTGTGTCTCCCATTTCCCAGAAGTTGTCGTGCTTGTTGCCGTTGATTATATGGTCTTTCGGCAGATGGGCTTCCCAATAGCCGGCGGCTTCGTTGTCGCGTTCGAGCCCTTCGGCAGGAGAGCCTTCGAATACGGTGGCGTATAGCCTGTCCTTGTCGATTTTCAGCACGTCCACTAAGTATTCCCAAGCGAAGTCGATGGCCTCGTGCTTGAAGTAGTCGCCGAACGACCAGTTGCCGAGCATCTCGAACATCGTGTGGTGGTAGGTGTCGTGTCCTACTTCTTCCAAGTCGTTGTGCTTTCCGCTCACGCGCAGGCATTTCTGCGAATCGGCCACCCGTTTATATTTTGCCGGCACGTTGCCGAGTATGATGTCTTTGAATTGGTTCATCCCCGCGTTTGTGAACATCAGGGTAGGGTCGTCCTTTATCACCATCGGTGCTGAAGGCACTATCTGGTGTCCTTTGCTTTTGAAGAATTCTTTGAAAGATTCTCTGATTTCGTTTGCTGAATGCATCGTATGTATAAAATTTGTTGTCCTTGAAATTGCGGATTCTGCGGAGTTCGTTTTGTCGCAAATATTCGCTCCGATTCGGATGCAAAAATAGTGCTTTTTGCTTATTTTTGCAATAAAGTTGAGCAAGCTGTTGGTATGAGGAATCCGGAAAAGAAATTTTATAGAATAGGGGATGTCGCGGAAATACTTGGCATCCCTGAGTCCACGTTGCGTTTTTGGGAAAGGAAGTTTACGGTTATTAAGCCAAAGCGCACTTCGGGAAATACGCGCTATTACACTCTTGACGACATTGAGAAAATCAAGATGGTCAACTATCTTGTGAAAGAACGTGGCTTGAAAATCGAGGCGGCCGAGCAGCAGATTAAGCAGAACCGCCGTAACGTGTCGAAACAGCATGAAGTGGCAGTCAGGCTTAAGGAAATCCGTGAGGATTTGTTGCGCCTTGAGGCCTCTCTCAACGCCATAAATAATTGATTCTTATTTTTCTGACTGATTGGCGGATTTCGCTTTCGGTAATGAAAAATCTACATTGATGCTTAATTGTTGTGGTGGTGCTTTTGTGAAGCGTGTCACCGAACGTGGCAGGGAACTATGGTTGTACCCTGCCACGTTTTGCTTAAGAGTCTTTGTATTTCATTCCTCCGGTTGGGAAGCGGTGTAGCCGCCGCCGAGGGCTTTGTAGAGCTGCACGGTGGCAAGCAGTTCGTTGAGTACCGCGTCGTTCAATCCGATTTGTGCTTCGAGCAACTCACGCTGTGCGTCGAGCAAGTCCATATAGCTCGTGACGCCATTGATGTATTGCAGTTGCGCCAGTTCAAGGTATTTGCTTGCCGAAGCTTCCAGGGCTTTCCACGAAGTGGTGATTTCCTTGTTCTTGCGTGATGCCACTATCGCGTCGCTCACCTCCTTGAACGCTGTCAGCACGGTCTTCTGATACGAATAGATTTCCTGCTCATACCGTGCTTGTGCCGCCTTGTGCCGCGCTTTGTTCTTGAACAGACCGAAAAGCGGTTGCACGAGGTCGCCAGCACCGAACCAATAAGGGCTTTTCAGGAAATTGCCCAATTGGTCGCTTTCGAATCCGAGCATTCCGGTGAGGCTTATCTGCGGGAACATACTTGTATAGGCCACTCCGACTTCGGCGTTCATCTGCTTCAATTGGAATTCAGCCTCACGGATGTCGGGACGGCGTTCGAGCAGCGATGACGGCAGCCCGACAGGCAGCATGTCAGGAAGGCTTTGCTCTTCGAGGGGTATTCCCCTCGGTATGTCGTGCGGGTATTCTCCGAGCAGCAAGGCGAGGTCGCTTTCCTTCATCTGGATTTGCTTTTCCAAAGTCGGCACTCTCGTCTCTGTACGCGCCAGTTCTACTAACGCCTGATTGTAGGCTGTCTCGGAAGTAAGTCCTCCGTCGAAACGCAATTTGGCGAGTTTCACGCTTTCCTTGCGGGCTTCGAGCGTCTGCCTGACGATAGCAAGCTCGCGGTCGAGAGCAGTAAGCTCGAAATAAGAGGCGGCCACTTCCGATACGATGGTCATTTGCAGTGCGCGCTGGGCTTCTACCGACTGCATGAATGCCGCGATGTCTGATTCTCTTGCCCAACGAAGTTTTCCCCACAGGTCGAGTTCCCAAGCAAAACTTAGTTTCATACCCGGCTCAGGGTCGTTTTTGTAGTTGTCGCCCCCATAGTTGGTTGCTTCGTTTTCGGCGTGAATCCTGAAATCCACAGTCGGGAATATGGCAGCGGTTGATATACGCTTTGCAGCCGCCATTTCTTTTATTTTCGCAGCAGCGGCGCACATATCCTTATTGTTGGCCAATGCCGTGTTGATAAGTTCTTGCAATACGGAGTCTTGGTATAAATCGCCCCATGCTATATCGGCTACTGTGGCACTGTCGCCGACTATCTCGAATGTCTCAGGCATGTTGAGTTCCGGGCGGCTGTATTCTTTTCCTAATTTGCAAGATGAAGCGCCTATGCCTACCGCAATTGCCGCAATCGTGACAGGCAGGAACGACCGGCCTTTTTTCAGAATCTGCCGGAAGCTGCTGTTCTTGATTTTATAAATCAGTACGAAGAAGAACGGCACCATCACGATTCCGACCGTCGTGGCGAATATCATTCCGAAGAACACGCCTGTACCGATGCTATGGCGCGACGCGGAACCCGGACCGCTTGCCAGAACCATCGGGAGCATGCCGAGGATGAACGCGAGCGATGTCATAAGGATAGGGCGGAACCTCAGTTGCGCGGCATGGATGGCCGATTTTACAACATCACCCCCTGCATCGACCTGCACTTTGGCAAATTCCACGATAAGGATTGCGTTCTTTGCAGCAACACCAATCAATGTTACGAGGCCGATTTGGAAATAAATGTCGTTTTCAAGACCGCAGCCCCATATTCCGAGGTATGCTCCGAACGCTGCAATAGGCATTGAAAGCAATACTGCTATCGGTACTATCCAGCTTTCGTATTGTGCCGCAAGGAACAGGAACACGAACAGTAGCACGAGCGCGAAAACTGCACCTGTTTGCCCGCTTGCTTGTTTTTCCTGATACGACAGTCCGCTCCATTCTATTCCTATGTTGTCGGGCAGATGTTCTTCCGCTATCCGCTCTATTGCCTGCATTGCGTCGCCGGTACTGTAGCCGGGAGCTGCTACGGCACTGATTGCTGAAGTCGTGAACATGTTGAAGCGTTTGATTGTGCCTGGTCCTGTGGTGTATTCTGTAGTTCCCAATGCAGTTAGCGGGACCATTGCTCCGTCTTTTGCTTTCAGATAGAACATGCTCAGGCTTTCCTGTGTGGCGCGGTAGGGCGCTTCCGCTTGTATGTACACGCGGTAGATGCGGTTGAACATATTGAAGTCGTTGACATATACAGAGCCTAAATAGGCTTTCATCGTGTTGAATATGTCGGCAATCGGTATGCCGAGGAACTGTGCCCTGTCGCGGTCGACATCGAAGTACAGTTGGGGAATTTCCGACTGCAAAGCCGATGATACGCCTCGTAGTTCCGGTGCTTGTGAAGCGTAGAGCAGGAATGTGTCGGTCGCGCTAATCAGGTCTTCCCAACTTGCGTCGCCGCGTGCTTCCAATTGCATTTCAATTCCTCCGCTTTCTCCGAGACCCGGAATTACCGGCGGGCGGCTTATGTATGTCTTTACCTCCGGATAGTAGTAGAATTCCTTGCGTGCTTCTTCCATCACATCGGCTACTCCCATGCCGGAGCCTTTACGTTCTTCCCACGGTTTTAATATCACCGTGAGGGTGGCGCGGCTTTGCGACGTGCCGACGCGTGAACTGCTGCCTGTTACGTTCTGCACGTAGGCCACGGCCGGCAGCGATTTCAGGTACTCTATGGCACGGTTGGTCACTTCACGTGTCCTTTCAAGTGCGGTGCCTTCCGGCATTTCAAGCTCTACAGTGAAATATCCTTGGTCTTCTTCCGGGATGAAGCTGGTAGGAATCAGACGGTTGAGCACGACGATGGCCACTATAATCATGCCGAATCCGGCAAGCACTCTGCGCGGATTTCCAAGCACGGCACGCAGTATCTTGGCATACTTGCGGTTGCCTGTCGCGAGCCAATAGTTTATCATCTTGAAAACTTTCGCTTTCTTCTTGTGCTCAGGACGCAGTATCAGCGCGCACATGGCAGGGCTGAGGGTCAGTGCCACTACCATTGACAAGACTACCGACACTACGATTGTTATCGAGAACTGGCGGTAGAGCAGGCCGGTTATTCCTTCAAGAAAACTTACGGGGACGAATACGGCTGCAAGTACCAACGAGGTCGCTACCAATGCTCCGGTAAGCTCTTTCATCGCCTTGTGGGTGGCCTCCCGTTGAGGGAGTCCTTCCTCTTTCATGATACGTTCCACGTTCTCGACTACCACGATGGCATCGTCAACCACTATTCCGATGGCAAGTACCAATCCGAGCAACGTAAGGGTGTTGAGCGAGAATCCCATCATCAGCATGAAAGCGAACGTACCGATTAACGATATAGGCACGGCGATGATAGGGATGAGCGCGGCTCTCCAGTTTTGCAAGGAGAAAAACACCACTATCACGACAAGGAACAATGCCTCGAAAAGTGTCTTATATACTTCGTGAATTGACTGTGAAATGTATTCGGTCATGTCGAACGGAAAGTTGTACTCCATTCCGTCGGGGAAATTCTTGCTGATGTCCTTCATCGCGTTTTTCACATTCTCGGCCACTTCCATTGCATTAGCTCCCGGAAGCATGTATATGGCGAGTATGGCGGCATTTTTCCCGTTGATTCCGCTTTCCGTATTATATGAAGAGGCTTCGAGCGACACTCTTGCCACATCACGCATTCTGACAATCGTTCCGTCGGGATTGGCTTTAATCACGATGTTTTCGAATTCCTCGACGGTCGACAGTCGTCCGGAAGCGGTGACAGGCATCGTTACGTCGACATCGAGTACCGGTTGCTTTCCTATTTCTCCGGCAGCCGATTCGCGGTTCTGGTCTTTCAATGCGTTTTGTATGTCTTTCAATGTCAGCCCCATGTTTGCCATCCGGTCGGGATATATCCATATCTGCATGCCATAGTAGCGGCTTCCTACGTTGGACACTCGTCCTACGCCGGGTATGCGCCTGAGCACGTCCAGCACGTTGATGGTGGCGAAATTACTCAAATAGATTTCGTCGAATTTTGGGTCGTCGGACATCAGTGTGAGTGTCATCAACTGGCTCGGCGACTGTTTTTCCACGGAGATTCCGTTTTGTATGACCTCGGCCGGCAGGCGGCTTTCCGCCAATTTCACACGGTTCTGAATCTCGACGGCGGCCATGTCGGCATCCGACGAGACATCGAATGTCACAGTGATTGTCAGGTTGCCCGAATTCGTGCAACTGCTTTGCATATAAATCATGCCCGGCGTGCCGTTTAGCTCTTGCTCTATCGGTGTGGCTACGGCTTGCGACACTGTCAGTGCGCTTGCGCCCGGATATGACGCGCTTATCTTGACGACAGGCGGGGTAATCTGCGGATATTGGTCGATTGGCAGGAACGCCACTCCGAGCAATCCTCCGATTACAATCAGTACAGATATGACGATTGAAAATACTGGTCTGTCGATGAAAAATCCCGGTTTCATTCTTCTTCGTCTTTAGCTTTTAATGCTTCGATAGCTTTTTTGTCGGTTGAAGCTACCGGTTTAACTTTCACATTTGGCTGGAGTTTGTGGTAGCCTTCCACCACGATTTGTTCGTTTGCGCCTAAACCGCGTTCGATTACGGTGTTGTTGCCAATCTCAGGACCTGTCTGCACATAGCGTTTTTCTGCGATGCTGTCTTTGCGGATTACATATATGAATGCTCCTCCTTTTTCTATCGACAACGCTTTCTTCGGCACGACGATAGCTCCTTCCCTGACATCGAGCAACAGTTTTACGCGTGTGAATTGTCCTGGAAGCAATGTTTTTTGCGGGTTGGGCAATTCCGCGCGTACCCCGAATGTACCTGTCTCCGGGTCAACTAACGGGTCGGCAAAATCAACGATACCGTTAATGGGATATTCAGAATTGTCAGCCAATGTGACGGTTACCGTAGGCTGCCACGACCTTGTTTCGTCTGTCTCTCCGAATTTCACATTGCGCTTCTCTGCTTTCAGATAGTCTAACGCCGTCATTTTGAAATCCACAAGAACAGTGTCGCTTTTAACCACGGCGGCAAGCTTCGATTGCCCGCCAGGACCTACAAGTGTGCCTATGTCGACATAACGCTCGCTGATGTAGCCCGACATGGGCGATGTGATGACCGTGTAGCTCAGTTCAAGCTCTGCCTCGTCGAGGTCGGCTTTGCTCATAGCTATATTTGCTTCGGCGTTTTCAAGTGCGGCGATGGCGTTGTCGAGGTCGAGCTGGCTCGCTGCATGCTGCTCATAAAGAGGGCGCAACCTTTCCACGTCCCTTGATGCTTTTGCTGCCGAGGCCTCGTCCTTTTTCAATTGTGCTTTTGCTTTTTCTACACGTGCTTTGTATTGTGCTTGGTTGATGACGAATAAAGGCTCTCCTTTCTCCACGTATTTTCCTTCTTCGAAAAGCATTTTCTCAAGATAGCCTTCTACTCTCGCATGCAGTTCTACGAATTGCGACGCGCGGATTCTTCCTACATATTCTCCATAAATATGTACATCTTGTTTTGAAGGTTTTTGTACTACTACAACAGGAGGTTGTGGCTGTTCCTTCGATTTGCATCCGGCAAATATCGCCGTCAGGATAGTAATTGTGAGAATTTTGTAAAATAGTCCTTGTTTAAACATAGCTGTCAAAATTACCAATTCTGAAAAATTCAATTGTAATGTTGCTATTAAAAATCGTTCCAAAATCCTGCCTGTATGCCAATGCTTTTATTTGCAGTATGTTATATGGTGGATTATGGTTGTATTGTATGAATTGTTGTGGAGATAGTCGCCATCCGGGTGTGGAAATCGTCCACACTTTTATTAATCAATGAAGCGTTTTGTCAGTCCGGAATATTCGTCTATGCGGCGGTCTCTAAGGAACGGCCACCATCTGCGCACTTGTTCGGAGCGTAGCATGTCTATGTCGACTAATGCGGTACATTCTTTATCCGTCGGAGCTTCGAACAATAATTCTCCTTGTGGACCGGCTATGAAGCTGCTTCCCCAGAATTGTATGCCGTTGGTCGCTCCTGACGGGTCTTTTTCCAATCCCACTCTGTTGACCGATACGACAGGCAGTCCGTTAGCGACGGCGTGTCCGCGTTGCGAAATCATCCAAGCCTGCCGTTGGCGTTGTTTTTCGTCTTCGCTGTCGGTACTTTCCCATCCTATTGCCGTGGGATAAATCAGTATCTCGGCACCTTTCAGCGCCATTAGTCTTGCCGCTTCCGGATACCATTGGTCCCAGCATACCAATACGCCTAACTTGCCTATTGACGTGGCGATTGGAGTGAAGCCGATGTCACCGGGCGTGAAATAGAATTTCTCATAGTAGGCAGGATCGTCGGGGATATGCATTTTCCTGTACTTCCCGGCGATGGTGCCGTCTTTGTCGAAAACTACCGCAGTGTTGTGATATAATCCGGCGGCGCGTTTTTCGAAAAGCGACGTTACAAGCACTATGCGGTTGCTTTTTGCTATTTCGCTATAGAATGCGGTTGCTTCTCCGGGAATTGCAACTGCAAGGTCGAAATTGCCGGTGTCTTCTGTCTGGCAGAAATACAATGAGTCGTGAAGCTCTTGTAGAACAATGAGCTCGGCTCCTTGCCGGGCTAAATTTTCTATTTTTTGTTTAAGCGATAGTCTGTTCTCTTGGATGTTGCCGGTGTTTGCCTGTTGTATTATGCCAGTTTTCATTTTTTGTGTTGATTTATAGTATTATAGAACCTTTAGGGAATTGCATTGTCACACAATGCAGTGAACCGTGTTGTTGTATCAATGCACAGCAATCTATGCCTTTGATGTTATAGCCTTCAAATGCGTTTCCGATGATTCTGACGGCTTTTTCGTCGTTTTCCGGTTGATTGTATGTAGGAACCAGCACAAAACCGTTTCCTATCAAGAAGTTGGCGTATGTCGCAGGTAGCCTGTTCCCTTCTTTGTCGTAGACAGGGGAAGGAAGCGGCAGTTCTGTCAATTTGTATGGTTCGCCGTTGGCAGAGCGGAACGAGGCTAACTGTTCTTTCATCTTTTGCAGTTCTCCGAAATGGGAATCAGTCTCGTCGTGTGTGGCTGTGTACAGGATAATGTTTCCCGGAACGAATCTTGCCAGTGTGTCGATATGGCTGTCGGTGTCGTCGCCTTCGAGATAGCCGTAATCAAGCCATAGGATTTCCTTTGTGCCGAATATGCCGTTGAGGATACCGGTTATTTGCTCTTTGTCATGGCCTCCGTTCCTGTTTGCCGATAGCAGGCATTTTGAGGTGGTCAGCAATGTACCGTTGCCGTCACTTTCGACAGAGCCCCCTTCTAACACAAAAGATAGGTGGTTGGCATAATCCGCTCTGTCGAACAGTCCGGCATCTCTGACACCGGAAGTAAGCATATTATCGTAGTTTGCCGGAAATTTCAGTCCCCATCCGTTGAACTTGAAGTCGTTTATTACCGGTTTTCCGTCTTTGAATGTGACTATGGGGCAGATATCCCTTGCCCATGTGTCGTTTGTCGGTAGCTGTATGAATTTTATTATAGAGTGGTCAAGATGTTCTAATTGCTTTTTTACATTTTCGCAATCGGGTGCTATAATCACCAGCTTTTCGCCGAAGTGGTTGATTGCCGCCGCTATTTCTTTGAAGCAGGACTGAGCTTCTTCGAGCATATATAGCCAGTCGGTATCTTTATGGGGCCATGATAGCATTATTGCTTCTTGTGGCTCCCATTCGGCAGGAAATCTTATGTCGTTATGAATCATTTGTCATTCGTTGTAGTCCGACAATGTGTCGAATATGGATTCATTGCCTTGCAGGTATTCTTCACAATAGCTTCTAAATGCTTCCCTTTCTTTATACCCCATATCTTCGCACCATTCTTTAAAAGCTTTTTTCAAGTCGCTGTCTTCATTGAGATGTCGCTTGAATTCGCTTTCTGCAATGTCGATGCTTCCTAATTGAGTAAGCAGTTCTTGAATTGTTGCAGGTATTTCAATCATAGTCGTGATGGTTTTGACGAATCAAAAATACTAAAACTTGGCAGAAGCCGCAAATTTTCAATTAAAAGAAAAAGAGGCATAAGGAAAAAATTCCTTACGCCTCTTTATGGTTATAGCTAAATTATTCAGAAACAACTTCGAAAGGAATTTCAACAGAAACTTCTTTGTGCAGTTTCAACACAGCCTTGTAGCTTCCTACTTCTTTTACGCTTTCGCTGAGGTAGATTACCTTACGGTCGATGTTGAATCCGAGTTTTTCCAATGCTTCCGCAATCTGGATGTTGTTTACAGAACCGAAGATTGTGCCTGTAGAGCTTGTCTTGGCGCCGATAGTGAGCGTGACATCTTTCAACGATTCGGCAAGAGCCTCAGCGTCCGCCTTGATTTTCGCAAGCTTATGGGCGCGTTGTTTCAAGTTTTCGGCCAATACTTTCAATGCTGATTCTGTAGCGATTACAGCTTTGCCATAAGGGATGAGGTAGTTTCTGCCGTATCCGCTCTTTACCTCTACTACATCGTCTTTATAGCCGAGGTTTGGTATATCTTCTTTTAATATGATTTTCATAATTGTAATCCTTAAAAATTATTTCATCAAGTCTGTTACGTAGGGAAGAAGAGCCAAGTGGCGCGCGCGTTTCACGGCCTGTGCCACTCTTCTTTGGTACTTCAATGAAGTGCCTGTGATTCGGCGCGGCAAAATCTTGCCTTGCTCGTTCAAGAATTTCTTGAGGAATTCAGGATCTTTGTAGTCGATATACTTGATACCGCTTCTTTTGAAACGGCAATATTTTTTCTTTTTAACGTCAACCGACAGCGGGGTTAAGTATCTGATTTCTGATTGTGTCTGTGCCATAATTATGCCTCCTTAGTTTCTGCTGTGTTAGAGTTTGACTTGGCAGCCCTCAGATTTCTGCGCTTTTCAGCGTATTCGGCTGCGTATTTGTCGAGACGGAATGTCAAGAAACGGATTACTTTTTCGTCGCGACGGTATGCAGTTTCCAACTGCTTTATCAGTTGCGGCTCTGCATTGAATTCGAGCAGGCAATAGAATCCTGTGCTCTTCTTTTGGATGGGGTAAGCCAACTTGCGGAGTCCCCAATTTTCCTCGTTGACAATTTCCGCGCCATTGTCGGTGAGAATTGCCTTGAATTTGTCTACCGCTTCCTTCATCTGTGCATCAGACAAAACGGGAGTCAAAATGAAAACGGTTTCGTACTTGTTCATATTAAAATAGTTTTGTTAAAAATGCGGTGCAAAATTACTGCTTTTTTCTTATATGCGCAATAGCCGGTGAAAAATAATTAATTTTTAAGTGATTATAATTTTCGGTAGCGATTAAATTTCCTACATTTGTATTGATATTGTTCACCTTTAGGATGGCTTCTTTTTTTGTCAAGTTCAAGATATTGCTTGTTTGCCTGTTGCTGCTGGCTATGGGGGCTGCCTCTGTGTGGGTAGTCCTTGCACAGGTTGGCACTCTGCTGGAGCCTGACGATTTGGTTGAAAGGATTGGAAAGAGAAATGCTTTTGTCAATGCGGCGTTGTTCCATATGTACAGGGCGGAGAGCGACGGAGTGCAATTGCTGCTTGGCAATGGGGACTGTCTGCCGGACTATGAAGCGGATTTGGATAATGTGCGGGCGGCTTTGGATTCGTTGAAGTCGTTTACGGCAGATTCGTTGCAGATTGCGCGGCTAGACAGTGTGGCGGTTTTATTTTCTTTGAAAGAATCCACTTTGTATTCTATGGCGGAAAATCTGGACTTGAAGTCGTATAACGGAATGATAAATGAGAAAATCAGAGGGCTGATGCCCGATTCCGCTGAGTTGAAGAAACAGCTTGTTGCTTCGACAAACACTGTCGTAAGGCATGACACTGTGTTGACAAAACGCAAGACAGGCAATTTTTTCAATAGGGTGAAGAATGTATTTAAAAAGAGCCGTACGGATTCCACGGTCATCATAACGTCCAACGTGGAGGTTGATTCTACGCATGTGGCTATGGCCGATTCAATCAATGCAGTATTGGGCGGTTTGCAAAAGACTATTTCAGACCTGCATAGTGGCGCGGTTGCCAAGCAGCGTGAGCTATGGGCGGAATGGGCGAAGGGTAATTCGGAAATCAATGCTTTGATATTGCGCCTGATTAAGGATTTTGACGCTGACGAAACTGTCGAGATGCTTGGCAGGGAGGCTAAGAAAGAGTCGGAGAACGACGCTACCGTGAAATTGCTTGCGGCTATGGCGATTGCCGCGATATTGGCTGTATTGTTTTTCTTGTGGATAATCTGGAGGGATTTGGAGAAGAGCAACAAGTATAAGAAGGAATTGGAGCGTATCAACAAATACAATCTTGATTTGCTTGATGCGAGGGAAAATATGATGCTCGCGATAACCCACGACATAAAGGCTCCGTTGGGCTCGATAATCGGTTATGCGGACTTGCTTGCGCGTCTGGCCAACGACAGCCGGCAGAAATTGTATGTGTCAAGCATCAGGGATTCGTCTGATTTGCTGTTGTCGTTGGTTACGGACTTGCTTGAATTTTACCGTTTGGACAGCGACAAGGAGGAGTTGAAAATAATGCCTTTCAATGTCGTTGAATTTTTCAATTCAGTCTATCAGGTGTTCTTTCCGGTTGCGGATGGCAAGAAGCTGGCATTGTCGCTTGACGTGTGTTTGCCTGACAATTTCTGTGTGGAGTCCGACCCCATCAAGATGCGCCAGATTGTCAATAATCTTATAAACAATGCTATAAAGTTTACCGACAGCGGAAGGGTAGGCATTGTGGTTTCGTTTGATTCCGGCGGAAGTCTTGTGATTTGCATAAGCGATACAGGCCGTGGAATCTCCGACAGCGAGAAGGAACGTATGTTCGGCGCATTTGTGAGGGTGGGCTCTTCCCAAGGTGTGCAGGGATTCGGTCTCGGCTTGTCGATTGTGGAGAAGACCGTACGGCTTATGGGTGGTGAAATAGACGTGAAGAGTGAAGTCGGTGTCGGAACGGAATTCAGGGTGTCCATCCCCGTGGGGATTGTGGATGCTGACGCTGTTGAAACGGATAAATCCGCCGACGTTGAGCCTTCTGGTTTGGCGGGTTGCAAGCTGCTGCTTGTCGATGATGATGAATTGCAGATGAACCTTGTAAGCGAGATATGCCGGAACGGCGGCATTGTGGCCGATAAATGCCAATATCCGTCGTATGCGGCTAAAATGGTTTCGGAATCGCGTTATGACATTGTGGTTACAGACATACAGATGCCGGAAATGAACGGGTTTGAGGTGATGGCGGCGGTTAAAGCTGTTGATGGCGGCGTGCCGGTTGTGGCCGTTACCGCGCGTCTTGTCGATAAGGATGAATACGTGAAGGCGGGGTTTGCGGATGTGCTGACCAAGCCGTTCAAGGAGCATGACTTCATGACGATGGTGGCACGTGTCTTGGGAGGCGCGGAAATAAAGGAAAATAAGGAAACGGCTGATGGCCGGACAGGTTTGTCGGCTATGCTTGAATTTGCGGGTGATGATAAGGATGCGAGGAATGAAATCCTGCAATCGTTTGTGCGCCAGACGGAAGAAAATTTGGAATTGCTGGAAAAAGCGCGGCAAGATGGCGATTGCGGTGCCATTATGTCGCTTTGTCATAAAATGATGCCTATATTTGCAATGATGGGCGAGGATGACATAGTCTTTATCTTGAGAAAATATGAGAGCGGAATCGGTGACATTTCCGCTGTTGTCCCTGAAGATATTGACGAATTGAAATCGAAGGTTAAAAACATTGTTGATTTAGCAAAGGAGAAAATTATATGAAAAAATACAGCATATTGGTAGTGGATGATGATGTCACTTTTGCATTGATGCTGAAAACTTGGCTCATTAAAAAAGGTTATGTGGCCGATACTGCGTCGTCGGTGGCTTCCGCCAAGAAGAAAATTGCGGAAAACGCTTATTCTCTGGTGTTGACCGATATGCGTTTGCCCGACTCCGATGGAATCGAGTTGCTGCAGTGGCTTTTAGCCAAAGGCAATGCGGTTCCTGTCATTGTAATGACAAATTTTGCCGAGATACAGAATGCTGTGAACAGTATGAAGCTTGGCGCGTTCGATTATTTGTCGAAACCGGTGAATCCAAGCGAATTGGAGAGGAAGATTTCAGAAGCTCTGAAGCATGCCGAAGAAAAATGTCCGGCAGAAAAGGCAATAGGGTCGGAGGAGAAGAATTACGGTCAGGAGTCCCAATCTTTCATAGAAGGAAGTAGCGACGAGGCGAAACAGCTTTACCAATATGTCAATTTAGTGGCTCCTACCAATATGTCGGTGTTGATTTGCGGTGAGAGCGGTACCGGGAAAGAGCATATCGCGCATCTGATTCATGAGCGCAGCAAGCGGAGCGGCAAGCCTTTTGTCGCTGTAGATTGCGGTTCTATTCCTGCGGAACTTGCGGTTTCTGAATTTTTCGGGCATACGAAAGGCTCTTTTACCGGGGCTTTCGATGACAAGACAGGAGCGTTCGAGGCGGCTAACGGCGGTACGCTTTTTCTTGACGAGGTGGGGAATCTCGGATATGAGACGCAGATGCATTTGCTGCGGGCATTGCAGGAGAGGAAAATAAAACGCATCGGGAGCAACAAGGAAATCAATATCGACATCCGTCTGGTCGCGGCTACGAATGAGAATCTGAAAGAGGCAATCGCAAACGGCTCGTTCCGTAATGATTTGTACCACCGCATTTCCGAATTTACGATACAGATGCCAGAGTTGCGAGAATTGAAACAGGACATAATGCTTTATGCCAATTTCTTTTTGGATGTGGCAAACAAGGAGTTGGGAAAGGATATAACCGGTTTTGACAAGAAAGTGGCCGAACTGTTCATGCAATATGAATGGCCGGGGAATCTAAGGCAGATGAAAAATGTGGTGATGAGGGCTACGCTTCTTTGTGGAGGGGAGTTTATTACGGCCGATTTGTTGCCGGCGGAATTGACTGCGCCTAAGCAGTCTGAGGAGAAACCGTCGGTATTGTTGCATGACCCTGAATACGAGAAGGACAGGATATTGTCTGCCTTGAAGACCACGGGCGGTAATAAGTCGTTGGCGGCCAAGATGCTTGGTATTGACCGTAAGACATTGTACAATAAGCTTAGGTCGTATAATCTTGATTAATCAGTGCCTTATTAGAAGTAAAGATGAAATTCAGCGATATATTAGGACAGGAAACTGTGAAACAGCGGTTGCGCTCTATGGCAGAAAGCGGCAGGATTCCGCATGCGCTTCTGCTAGAAGGACCGGAAGGCGTCGGAAAACTCGCAATGGCAAGGGCTTTTGCGCAGTATCTTCATTGCAGTCATCCGACAGACGACGGTGAACCGTGTGGGCAATGTCCATCGTGCATACAATATCAGACATTCAACCAGCCTGACACTTTCTTTGTATTTCCGATATACAAAAAGAAATCAGGGAAAGATTCTTTTTGTGACGAGTTCATAGAAGAATGGAATGAATTTTTGGGCGGCCATACCTATGCCGATTTTCAGACGTGGGTCAAGATTCTTGACTCCGGGACGGCTAAACCTGTAATTTACAACAATGAAGCGGACGAGATTCTGCGTAAGATAAGCGTAAAGTCATATTCCTCGGATTATAAGATAATGATTCTTTGGCTGCCGGAGAAGATGAACGAGCAGTGTGCGAATCATTTGTTGAAAATCATAGAGGAGCCTTATGATGGTACGTTGCTGTTGTTCGTCAGCGACACCCCGGAGGAAATTCTGCCCACTATTTATTCACGAGTACAGCGTGTGGCGATGAAGCCATTGTCAACAGATTTGATTGCTGGATATTTGGAGGAACGGTATGCGGTAGAACGTGCCACGGCATTGTCGGTGGCTAATTTGTCAGGCGGCAGTGTGACTAAGGCTGAAGCCTTGCTGGAAGTGGACGACGACAGCCGGATGTTCCTTGAATTGTTTAAACGGCTGATGCGTTCGGCGTACGTCAAGAATCTCAGGGATTTGAAAGATTGGTCGGAAGAAGTGGCTGGATTGAAGCGTGAGAAATGTTGTTTTTTCTTGACTTATGTGGCTAAATTAGTGCGTGAGAACTTCATTTATAACATCGGTAATGCCTCATTGAATTATATGACTGGGGATGAGGCGGCTTTCAGTTCCAAATTCTCTCCGTTTATCAACGAGCGCAATGTGGATAAGATAATCGCCGAGGTCGACAGGGCGGTAGACGATATTTCGAGGAACGCCAATGCCAAGATTGTGCTGTTCGACTTTGCAATAAAAATGATAATAGCAATTAAATCGTAATACAAGGTTTGTTCTATGGTTCCTTTTCTGAAAAGAGTGGCGATGACGTTTGTCGCCGGTTGCGGCCGGATTGACGATATGTGTTTTGTCTTTCCAAACCGCAGGAGTTGCGCGTTTTTCAGGAAATATTTGAATGAATGCGCCGTAAAGCCGATGATGCTTCCTGAAATTCTGACTATTTCGGATTTCGTGAGCTTGCAGTCTGGATTGATTGATGCCGGAAGGATAGAGCAGCTTTTTGCGCTTTATGATGCTTATTCGCATATTGTGGGTAAAGCCGTTGTCGATTTCGACCACTTTTTGTATTGGGGAGATATGATTATTGGCGATTTTAATGATGTTGACATGTATATGGTCGATGCCGAAGAATTGTTCCGCAATGTGGAGAACTTGAAGGCGATAAATGCGGATTATCTGACTTCCGGGCAGCGGGAAGTGATAAACGATTTTTTCGGCGAATACCGGTCTGCGGGTTCGGAGCATTTATGGATAGACGATAGCGGGAAAAAGCGGTATTTAAGGCTGTGGTCGATATTGTATGATTTGTACCGTTCGTTCAAGTCGGGACTGGCGGAGAAAGGGTTGTCCTATTCGGGCAACACTTACCGTGTGGCCGCAGAGCGTATAAAGAATATGGCGAAGGACGATTTCGGGTATGGCAGGATTGTGTTTGTGGGATTCAGTACATTGTCGGAATCGGAGGAGTGTATTTTCGATTGTCTCAAGAATTTAGGCATCGGCGATTATTATTGGGACTTTAACTCTCCGGTATTTTCTGACAGTGAGAATAAGGGTACGGTTTTTCTGCAGGAATATGTGAAACGTTATCCGTCAGGCTTTGATATAGGAGAACCGGAAATATCGGTAATGCCGGACATAAGCATTATTTCAGTGCCGTCGGGCGGCGGACAGGCCAAGGTGGCCGCGCAAGTGATTGATGGGCTGATTGATAATAAGGCGATAGGAAATCCCGGTGATGCCATTGATACGGCATTGATTCTTCCGGAGGAAAAATATCTCGGCAGTGTGCTGCATTCTGTTCCTGAAAGGATAGGCGCGTTGAATATCACGATGGGATATCCGTTGTCGTCCACTCCGGTGGCTTCGTTGATGAGGGCAGTGGCCGTGATGTATTCGCACAAAAGAATTAAGGGCGGTGTAGTTTCTTTCTATTATGATGATTTGGACAGCTTGTTGTCGCATCCATATATATCAGCATTATGCGCTTCGGATGTCGAGGCTTTTAAGAAGGAAGTTGTCGACCGGCGGCTGTTTTTTGTGGATGTGGCCACTATATTGGAACTGTTGCCTTCGCTGCACGATATTTTTTATAAATGCGTGTTTGAGTCCCCGTCGGAAATAATAGGCTATATAAAGACGGTCGTTTCCGTGATTGAAAAGCGGATAATTGCTGTTTCAGGCGGAGATGCCATGCAATTGGATCGTTATTTCATTTGCCGTTATATGGAGGCATTGACTGAGCTGGAGTCGATAGTTATGCGCTACAACATCGGAAAGATTTCTGAGAAAACGTTCTTTTTCCTTGTTGACCGGATGGTTGGCGGCGCGACGGTGGCTTTTGAGGGCGAGCCGATGCAAGGGTTGCAGGTAATGGGTATACTTGAAACCCGTTTGCTGGATTTTAAGAACATAATTTTGTTCTCGATGAACGAAAGGGTTTTTCCGGCAAAGCATTATGTAAGGTCGTTTATCCCGGAGGTGTTGAGGACGGCATACGGTATTTCTACCTACCGCAAGCAAGACGCGATGTTCACATATTATTTTTACCGGATGATAAGCCGTGCTGAAAAAGTGTTCTTGCTGTATGATTCGCGGACGCAAGGCGTGGCAAGCGGCGAGGTGTCGCGCTATGTATCCCAGTTGAGGATGCTGTATAATCGCGGGAAATGCCATGAATATGTTTACAATTATAATGTTTTGCTGCCTGTCGAGCCGCTTGTCGAAGTCGTGAAGACTGGCCCGGTCATGGATAAGTTGCGGCAATATGTCTTGCCTGAGACCTCGTGCAATTTTTCGGCAAGTATGGTAAATACATATATAGATTGTCCGTTGAAGTTCTATTTCAAGTATGTCGAAGGAATAAGGGAGGATGACGAAATCAAGGATTTTATAGACAGCGCCACTTTCGGGACAATCGTTCACGGCATAATGCAGAGGGTCTACGACGGTGTGCCTGTTGCCGGCGGAAAGCGCATTGTGGACAGGAAATACTTGGAGAATCTTGCTTCGCCGAAATCCGTGGGCTTGCAAAAGATAGTGGCGGAGGTAGTGGGCAAAGAATATGACAAGAATAAGGATGGCGGCGGTGACGTGGAAGTCATAAAGAATATAATCATTTATTATATCGTGCCGGTTCTTAAGCACGATATGTCATTGACACCGTTTGAGTACATCGGCAGTGAGGTGGAACAGGTGTTCCGTTGGCGTCTTGGCGACGGCTTGACTGTCAATTACAAGCAGATAATTGACCGTATCGACCGTGTTGACGGGACATTACGCATCGTGGACTATAAAACAGGCAGCGACAAAACTTCGGTCAGCAATTTCGAGAACATATTTGCCGGGAAGTCGGAGGGGCATTTGAAGGCAGTGATGCAGATTATGCTTTATTGCAACGCGTATTCTGCTGTGGAAGGTTTTGACGGCGACATTATGCCTGTCATCTACAGTATAAGGAATGTCCGTACTATGGATGAAAACGAGCGTTTTTGCATAAAATACAATAAACAGCCGGTGCTTTCATATCGCAATGGGACATTTAAGGATGAGTTTATGTCACGGTTCTGCGGCATAGTCGAAGATATTCTTAATCCGGATATCCCTTTCCGTCAGACATGCCAGCAATCCAAGTGTGCCTATTGTCCGTTTGCCGAAGCCTGCAACCGTGGTTGATATTTAACAGTCAGCCCGCATTCTGCATGTGAATACGGGCTGAAATATCTATTGTTATTTTTGGGGAGTTACATTATGCCGCGTTCGCGTAGGCGTAGTTGCCAGTTCCATGCGGATTTCATAGTTTCTGCCAACGGCACTTCCGCTTTCCATCCTAAAACTTTATTGGCTTTTTCAGGATTTGCCCAGACCTTTTCGATGTCGCCTTCTCGCCGTCCTGCAATTTTATAAGGCACTTTCACTCCTGTCGCCTGTTCGAAAGTGTTTATCAGCTCAAGCACTGATACTCCGTTACCTGTCCCGAGATTGAATATCTCCACTTGTTCGTCGCTTTTGTCGTCGAGCATCCGCTCGATTGCTGTCACATGTGCTTTGGCGAGATCAACCACATTGATAAAATCGCGTATGCACGAGCCGTCGGGAGTGTTATAGTCGTCGCCGAACACGCTCAATTCTTTTCTTATCCCGATGGCTGTCTGGGTGAGGTAGGGTATCAAGTTTTGAGGTACTCCGTTCGGCAGTTCTCCTATTTCGGCTGACGGATGTGCCCCTACCGGATTGAAATAGCGGAGTATGATGCTTTTTATCCCTGCTCCTGACGTTACGAAGTCTTGGATTATTTCCTCGCTTATCTGTTTTGTGTTGCCGTAAGGTGATGTGGCTTTTTTTATGGGCGCGCTTTCGTCCACCGGATTTGAGTCGGGTTCTCCGTAGACAGTACACGATGACGAGAACACTATGCCTTTAACTCCGTATTTAGGCATAAGTTCCAATAAATTTATGAGTGTGTTGAGATTGTTCCGGTAGTATAGCAACGGTTTATGCACGGATTCGCCTACGGCTTTGCTTGCAGCGAAATTGATTATGCCTTTTATTCCGCTGTATTTTATGAATAGGCGTTCTAAAGCGTTGATTTCAGTGCAGTCGGCGTTAACGAATTCCGGGCGTTTGCCTGTTATTTTTTCTATGCCGTCAAGTACCTCAATGTTGCTGTTCGACAAGTTGTCGATGATTACGACTTCGTATCCTGCGTTTTGAAGTTCCACTGCCGTATGTGAGCCTATATAGCCGGTTCCTCCCGTTACTAAAATTCTACCTTTCATAGTTGTACAGATTTGATATTTGCAAATTTAAGGATATAAATTCATTTATCAATGGAGATATTATAATTTTGCGGGCTTGTGGAATTGTTCCACACTTATGTGGAGCGGTTACACAGCCCGGCTATGCGCAAAGATAGCCGCTTGTGCTGGTATGTGATTGGTAATTAGTGAATTGTGCGTTTTTAATGTTTGGCATATAAATTGATGTATGTAAAAACGGAATAAAGATAATTAGGTATAGGAATTATGAAGAGAGTTTTTTTGTTTGTCGGGATAGTCGCGCTTTTTGCTGTTTCTTGCAGCAATGGCAAGACTGATAGCGCTGTCGCGGATGAAGCGGCGCAGGATTCTATGAAGATAGAGAGCCTTGAAGCGGAGAAAGACAGTTTGATGAGCTTGATGGGTGAGATAAGCAGCAATCTGATTGAAATCAACGGATTGGAGAATATTGTGACATCTCAGGAATTCAAGTCGGAGTCTCCGTCGAGAAAACGCGAGATTCTCAACAATATAGAAGCAATAAAGAAAGAACTTGCCGTGCGCCGTCAGAAGTTGGAGCAATTGGAAGCGAAACTGAAGAAACAGAACGGTTATACTGCGAATTTGCAGAAGACCATCGATTCGCAAAAGCAACTTATTGACGAGCAGAATAAGAAAATTGCAGGATTGGAGGACGAACTTGCAAAGGCGAATATCAAAATCGAGGATTTGAATGTGCGTGTCGATTCGCTGAATACAGAAGTGTCGAATGTGTCAAAGGAAAAACAGCTTGCCGAGCAGAAATCGGAGGATCTTACTAATCAGCTTAATACGTGCTATTATGTGGTAGAGACCAACAAGGTGCTTAAGGAGAAAAAGATTCTTGAAAAGAAGTTCCTTGGAAGGACTAAGATTATGGAAGGCGATTTCGACCGTTCGGCTTTCGTGAAGGCTGACAAGCGGACGTTGACAGAGATTCCGACAGGAAGCACGTCGGCCAAGGTTGTGAGCAAGCAGCCTGCCGGCTCTTACGAGATAGTGGATGAAAATGGATATAAAATTGTAAAAATCACTAATGCAAATCTGTTTTGGGAGAAATCAGATTTTTTGGTAATCGAGGTTAAATAAAATGGTTCTTATTTAGACTGGTTGGGTCGTGGCGGGTGACCGTAGCGGCCCATTTTTTATTCGAATTTTATGGTTTTTGCCGGGGTTATCGACGCTATGATGTACGATGGTCCGATTAAAGCCGCTGTCGATACTATAAGGATGCCGATGTTCAGGACAAGAAGCCATATATTGATTTCGACAGGAACGTAGCTCATATAGTAGGTGGATGCGTCAAGGCCGATGATATGGAAATGCTTTTGCAGCATGATAAGCAGGAGCCCTGCCGCATTCCCGATTACCATTGCCCTGAGTATTATTTTCTCGGCAAGATATATGAAAATTGTGCGTATGCACCGGTTGTCGGCTCCTAATGATTTCAATATCCCTATCATATTGATGCGGTTAAGTACTACTATGAGCAGGCCGGCAATGAGCGAGAAGCACGACACTATTGTCATCAGTATCAGTATGACTACGATGTTGGTGTCGAGCAGGTCGAGCCATGCGAAATATGTCGAGTTGTTTTCTCGTATGGTGGACAGTTGGTACACTTTGTCGCTATTTTGTGCATATAATGATTTGAGCAGGCTTGACGCGATGTTTTCTCTTACTGTTCCGGCTTCATTTATGTCGTTGCAGAATATGTCTATGGAAGTGCCTGTGTCGTTATTCCATGAGTTAACGGATTGTACGATTTTTATGTCGCCGATGATGATTGCTTTGTCAAAATCCTCAAAATCGGTATTGTATATTCCTGCGACAGTTAGACGGCGTTGTTTGATTTTTCCGTCTTTTATGAAAAACACACTTATTTTATTGCCGGTCGGGATTTTTATTTTGTCGGCAATGTGTTTGGAGATTATTATGTTATTTCCGGAGACATTGTAGGTTCCGTCTGTTATGCATCCGGAAAGGAATGTACTGTCGAATTTTTCGGTTACGCCTTTCAGTACCATTCCGTTGAAATCGTCTTTAGTCTTGACGATGCACGGTGATTCTGCTACGAGGCTCGCCGATTTTATGCCGCCGGTTTGGCTGTTGATTGCTTGTATCAGTTCTGGGGAGAGCGATATGGAGTCTGCCGAGGCGTTGGTTGTCTGATATTCTCCGGTTCTCAATTCAATGTGTGGCTCTAATTGTGATATTTTATTGATTATGGTGCTTTTGAAACCTGACACGATTGCTATTGACGCAATCATTATTATTATTGCGAGGGAGATGCCGAATGTCGCTATCTTCAGGGTGAATGCCGATGATTCGGCAGATTTACCTGTCCGGTATAAGTGTAGTTTCTTGATGAAAAAAAGCTCAAATCTCATATCTGTCAATAAAAACGGGAATATGGAATATGTTGCAAAAGTATATTATTTCGCCGTATATTCAAAAGGTTGACATTGGTATGGCATATTGCGTTCCGGTATATTTACTGTATCGCTGCATCTCGGCATAACAATTTCAAACAAGTTTGATTGTTCTGCTCTCGATTTGCTGTATCTTTGCCGTCGAATTAGATTGTTTTTGGTTTGTAAAGCCGTCTCCGCCAAGAGACAGGCTAATCGATGGTATTATGACTGATATAAAAACTACTGTAAAGCACTGGTTGCCACTCACCGGGCTGACATTCTCGACTTTCATATTCAACACTACGGAATTCATCCCAATCGGGCTATTGTCTGACATCGCGTCCGATTTCGGAATCACAGAAGCCCATGCAGGTCTTCTAATATCTGTCTACGCATGGTTCGTGGCATTGCTGTCGCTGCCCCTTATGCTGCTTGTCGCAAAAATGGACTACCGCAGGCTGATGCTGTCAGTTGTCGCCCTGTTCGTGGCAAGCCACATTTTCTCATCCTTGTCACAAAGTTTCGGAATGCTGATGGTCTCACGCATATGCGTCGCATGTTCCCACTCCATTTTCTGGTCGATTGTGTCGCCTATCGCCGTAAAAATAGCACCAGAAGGGAAGAGTTCCGCCGCTTTGGGAATGATTGTCACAGGCTCGTCGATAGCCATGATTCTCGGATTGCCTATGGGACGCGTAATCGGGCTGCATCTTGGCTGGCGCGTCACATTCCTGTGCATAGCGGCTGCCGCTTTCGCCGTGCTGGTATTCCTCGCTTTTGTTTTTCCGAAAGTGAAAAACAGCAATACCATAACATTGCACAGCCTGCCAACACTGCTTAAGAATCCCGCATTGATTTGCATATACATAATAACAGCCACATTCATCACAGGCCATTTCACCGGCTACAGCTATATCGAGCCGTTTTTGTCGCAAGTGGCAGGTTTCAGCGAGCAATTAGTAACATTCACGCTTATGGCGTTCGGAGTATCAGGAATGCTCGGAAGCGTAATCTTCTCCCGGTATTTCGACCGCACGCCACGCACATTCATCACCTTTGCCCTCATCGGCGTCACCGTATTTATGATGCTGCTGCACCTGTCGGCGGCAAGCCACCTCGCCTCGATTTCAATATGTATGCTATGGGGAATAGCCATCACCGCCTACAATCTCGTGTTCCAATCGGAAGTGATACGGGTAGCGCCAGAAGGCACCACCATAGCAATGTCGATATATTCCGGCATTTATAACGTGGGGATAGCCTGCGGAGCCTTGACAGGCGGGGCGGTTTGCTCCTATCTGTCAATAACATGGGTAGGATATGTCGGAGGGACAATAACGCTCTTAGTGGCACTTATCGGTCTCCGCCAGTTGTTGCGCCTCCTCTACCCACAAGCATTTTTCAAAAAACAGAATAAAAATAGCACAAAAAATTTGGCAGAATAAACTATACATCGTAACTTTGCACTCGCTAACGAAAAATAGCGGCTATCAATGGTGCGGTAGTTCAGCTGGTTAGAATACATGCCTGTCACGCATGGGGTCGCGGGTTCGAGTCCCGTCCGCACCGCAATAAACATTGAAAATCAATGTTTTGCAAAACAAACACCCGATTTTACACCCAAGAATGTAAAGTCGGGTGTTTTTCATTAAGAAGCAAAAAGAAAGGGCTAAACTTACTTTGAAGTTTGCCCCTTAATCTCATTATTGCGGCTATTGCTATTTTTCTCCACGTATAAACATGTTCTGATAGTTAATAACCAGCCGTTTGAATGATAGTACGAAATCCGCTCCTAATGAGCCGGAAAATAACTGACTGCCGGATTCCTTATTTTTAACGACCTCCGTATTATATAATTTAACAGTGGAACCTGCTACTTCAAAATGGAATTCGGGTAATACAACTGCTTTTGTTTGTGATATTCCGCCAAAGCCTCCACGGGAGGTTGTCTGTTCAGCGAGCCCCTCTATTGCGTCGGGAAATGTTTCTGCAAATTTATTTCCCAAATCAGATTTTACATTTCCTGTATCAAAAATCAAATCCAATGGATGTCCATCATAACTAATCCTTACTTGAGGTGTATTTGATGATAGATACATATTCGGTTCCCCATCAGATATTTCTTGAGGAAATATGAATCTGCCAGCTTCATTGTCTATGATTATTTCCCTTGCATCTCTGATAAAATGATAACCAAGCACTCCGTCAAATGCAAACACTGGGTCCACTTCATTGTCAGGAGGTGCAACCATAAAAATAGGATTATGATATACCAGTTCTCCGATTCTCAATGAATCTGCCATAGCAAGCTTTACAAAGCCTATTTCCATACCCGATACAGGAATTGAATCTGCCAAAACCTTTAAACCAACTTCTTCCGCATACTTTTCTGAAACGAAATTTCCAAATGAACAGCCTGTATCGAAAATATAGTTTTTCGTTATGCCATTTACTTCTACAGGGATATAAATATGTTTGCCTCTTCCCACTGTTCCCACGATTAAGGGTACATTGATGTCTCGGTCAGGACGTTCAAGATAAGGTTTAGGCACATTGGCAAGTGCTTTGCCGACCTTTTCTATAAACACAAAACTATAAAGAGCTTCAAACGGTACAGATTTTTTAAGCGCATTAACTAAACCTTCTCCAACTTTTCCAGCTTGCTCATACTTTCCCAAATTCAAGAAATTCATGCCTTGCAAGGCTGCCATTCCTATTGATGTCTCTGCACCAAGCTCTGCCTGATGAAACTGCAACAGACTATCCAATGCAACGCCTGCTCTTTCCAGTTGATTGAAACCTATACCAAGTTGCGCTTCAGACACAAGATTCAACATTTCTATGCTGACAGAATCCTTTAATATCGGATATTGCTCCTTAATTTGAAATAAATCACCGTTGTTCAGAACTTCACCCATTTTCACATCCGCCAGTGTTTGTGAATAGACAGAAGTATAGCCAAACAAAATAGCTATTAGAAGAAAAGACATTCTTTTAATAATTCTCATAATTGAATTGTAAATGATAAATTGAACATGGATGCAAAGATAGTATAAGATAGGAAAAAAGGAGTACCAAAATGCTATTCGCTTACGCCTTCCTGCTAAATTTGAGCGATTTAACAATTACACTGCCTGAAGGATGGACTTCGATAAACACCCATCCGAATTACGACGACCCTTACAGCTTATGGTACAGTTGGTACATAACAGAGCCGAGCATTTCCAAAGGAGCGCCCATCAATCCACAAAGCAAATACATCGCCTATATACAGTATGATGAATATGAGGAATCCGACGAATGGCTTATCACAAAACCCGTACAAATAAAAGAAGAAGACTACCTGTTCTTCGACTTAAGCTATATACCGTATTTTCTGTTTTACAACTTTGAGAACAAGGACGACGGTCTTAACGCCACTTTGATAGTAAAGATTTCGACTGACGGTGGAGAATCTTGGACACAATTGCTCGATGTTGCCGATTTGGAATACACCACGCAAGAAGAGCTCGAAGACTCCAGTTTCCGCCGCTTCAGAATTGATGTCAGCGAATATGTAGGGCAAACCGTACTCATAGCATTCCAATACGTAGGAATATACGGAGACTCAATGCAACTCGACGACGTATACGTACGCCCCATGTCACCTACCGCGCTCTACAACCGGCCACAAGGCACATTCTTGTCTGGCGTAAACCACGAATGGGAAGCCTATGCCACTACTTCCATTTTCGCACCGGCATTCAAAGACCTGCAATGGAACAATTACTCCAACGAAGCATTGGAATGCGAGTGGGAAAACGCCGGAGAGAACTATGACACCGACAATTTTACGGCAAACTACTCAATCGGGGAGCACAATGTGCCAACACTCACAGCGGCGGCAGGTTCAGCCCAAAGCACCTACACATGGAACGGCACGATTACTGCGGGACGGACTATGACAATCGGAACTCTTGACAGCAATAACAACTTACTGACCATACTCACTTATAATGATGTGCAAGGCCCTAAAAATTACATCTTCGGAAGCTGCGAACTTGACACAAAAGGTTATCATGTAACCAATACGGAGGTGATGAACGTATTCGAGAAGCCAGCTTCTCCGATGCTGATTTCTGGCGTAGATGTCATTTTGGCCACATTCGAAGCCCCTGACGACGCTATATTCCGCATGCGCGCCATAGCCATCACAGAGACTGGAGAGTTAGGCGAGACACTCGCGACAGCCACACTCAAAGCATCCGACATAACCACGACCGACCTTGGTGGTTATTACGGATACGGCATGCACTTCGAGTTTATGCAAGAAGTAGGCGGAACCACCACACCTGCCCGTATCCTGATTAACCAGCCAATGGCATACGTCTTAGACGGTTTCGACAAAGAAGATATTGTAATCGGTGTCGTTTCCAACAAGATTGAACAGACATTCGATTCAAGCGCAATGGTGACAAGGATACTTAGCAAGGAAGGAGAAGAAGACATCACAGACATATCTTCTATGGGCAACTATTCCTTGGCCATGAGCCTTTGCAACGCTGCAATGCCTACCATAGGGGCTGATTCTTCCATCGAGATTCCCGGAACAGCAGGAACAGCAGAGATTACAGTATATTCCACCATGTTTATGGCCGACGGAATAGACTGCACAATAAACGACAATGCGACATGGCTGACAACAGGAAAGCCGGCTGACAGAGCTTCAAACGAAATAGCGATACCTATCACTTTTGAAGCCTTGCCAGAAGGAATCTCGCAACGTAAAGCAACTTTGACCGTATCCACTTTGTATGCCTCTCCTATAACAATTGAAGTCATTCAAGACAAAAATGTCTCAGGGATAACCGCAATAAATACAGAAGAAAGATTGACAGTCAACATCGACGCAAACAATGTAACGTTCAATTACGCTAAAGGCAAAAGAGGTACTTTGTCAATCTACAGCATACAAGGTTTAAACCTATTATCAACTGAATTAACAGAATGCGGACAAACGGAAATATCAACACTGCCGATAGAAAAAGGCGTATATATCGCTTTTGCAAAATATGACGACGGCTCTCACGAAGTAGCCAAGTTCATCATCAAGAAATAATTTTTTCATAAAATTCCCGACCATAAACGGCATGGCAATTATCCGAATGGACATGTTCCAAAAGGCAAAGGCCATGCCGTTTATTCACAATACCCATTACAGCAAGCCACAATATCCATAAAATTCAAAATATTCGTTTTTTTTCTATAAGAAAAGAATTTTAGTTTTCTTTTTTGTATCTTTGTGCTTAGATTACGTCTGCTCATATAGAGCCGAAGGTAATTATTTGTTTTAACTCCAAAACACAAAAGTCTTATTGAAATGAAACAATTGGAACGTATCTTAGCCGAGAAACTGTTGAAAATCAGTGCTATCAAATTGCAGCCAGATATTCCATTCGTCTGGGCATCAGGCTGGAATTCTCCAATCTACACCGACAACCGCAAAACTTTGTCTTATCCGGAAATCCGCAATTTCATCAAAGTGGAATTGACACGCCTGATAATGGAAAACTTCGGCGAGGCGGAAGTTGTGGCAGGTGTTGCGACAGGCGCCATCGCGCAAGGAGCGTTGGTAGCCGACACAATGGGACTACCCTATATCTATGTGCGTTCTTCTCCTAAAGACCATGGGCTTGAGAATCTTATCGAAGGAAATCTGAAATCAGGGCAGAAAGTAGTCGTAATCGAGGATCTTATCTCAACCGGCGGCAGCAGTCTGAAAGCCGTCGAGGCAATACGCAACGCTGGTGCGGAAGTAATAGGAATGGTGGCCATATTCACATACGAGTTCCCGATTGCGGCAGAACATTTCAAGAAAGCCGGAGTGAAACTGATTACCCTCAGCAACTATTCCGCCATGCTTGAAGCCGCACTCGACACAAACTATATCAAAGACTCCGATTTGGACACTTTGAAGGAATGGCGCAAAAGTCCTTCCACATGGGCTCCGAACAAACCGATTGAATAATTCATAAGCACATATCCACAAAATGTCAACGTTTAAAAGTGCCGGCCATCACGTCGTTGCGGCAGATATAGCAACGGTTTACGGCAAGTTGTCAGATTCCGAGGGAATTCAAAATATGGCTGACAATATTCCGGCCGAGCTGAAAGAAAAAGCCGACATACATATCGATGGCGACAACCTTGCAATAAGCACCCCGCAATTCGGAAGCATTACGTTCAAGGTGTCGAAACGTGTACACAATGAGATGATACGCCTTGAAACGACATCGTCACCATTGCCGTTTTCCATCGACATTCTACTGTCGCCGGAGGCCGAATCACAGACAAACATTGCTGTAGCGACAAAGATAGAGCTTAACCCGATAATCAAACCGATGATTTCCAAGCCTATCCAAAATATGACCGACAAATTTGCCGAATTCTTGGCTACAATACAATATTAAACGATATCAACCACACAGAAGCAGGCCGTTCAGCGGCCTGTTTCTGTAATATCAAGCAACCGCTTCACAAAATTGTCCCACGTCATAGAGGCGACAGCTTCGTGCGCGGAAACAGCTTTCCGGCTGAAACCCTCATCGGACAACATTGTTTCTATCTCACCTGCAAGATTCGCCCCGTCAGTGTGATACATTCCAAAAGATATTTCATCCCCGAATGTCTTGACAAATTCACTATAAGGAGTCAGTATCACAGGCGTGAAATAATACATCGCTTCCACGCTTGCCGAGAAAGCGCCCCACTTCGGTGTCGTATTTATAAACAACCGGCATTTTGACAACAGCTCATAATACTTTTCACACTGCGAAGGCGATTCTTTAGCCAGATAACCATAGCATTCCACCCCTTCCGGCAATGCGCCGAACATACCGCGCGGCATGCCCACGATATGCAGCCGCGCCTCCGGTCTCTTTTCCCTGACCGTCCTAAAAGCGTCTATCAACTCTTCCGCCCCTTTCCTGTAATGCTTTTTCCCTATGAACAATATATCGCACCGGCGCTCCTTTTCCCTTATCAACTCTTTCGCAGGCTCGTACAGGGCATTGACGACATTGCCCAAATAGAATATGTTCGGATTCGCATATCTGCTTTTCAAATATTCAGCCACGCCCGGGAATAAAGAGACTACAAAATCGGCAGTCTCCATGCACTTGTCCTGCCTCCTTATGAACGCTTTCTCAGAAGCCGGCAATGACTCCGGGGCCCGGCCTTGAAAAAACCGGCAATCATATTCAAGAGTCCAGTCGCAAAAAATAACGACAGGTTTGGCAGAAATCTTTCTGACAGGATAGCTGAACGAAGTGAAAAGCAGAATGTCGGCATCCGGATAACGCCGCACAGACCTTTTGATTTTCAATTCCGACAAAAAGAAATACAAGCGGCTGCGCCTGTAGGTGGCACACCATCGGCCGCGCAGCACCCCTTTCACGAAGGCGTTCCATAATTTATAAACAATCTTATGCAGGATATTGGCTTTCGGACTAAGGTCAACACGGTTGACTTTTATGCCGCGGTCGAGCAAAGCCTTAGTAAGGAAATAAGGCACATTCGACCATGTGCTCAATTTAGCGGAATCACCCTGCTCGCAGAAAACAGTAATCTCTTTCACACTTTCCATATCACACAGCAGGCTCGAACGGTATATATTTATGCCAAAAATCTTTCCATGCACCGCCACGCGACCACCCATGACAGCCGAACGGCAACTTCCCTCCGTTCAAGCGCAAACACCGCTCCGGGTTATTCTCAACCGCAAAACCCAAAGCCTCGCGCCATCCCGGCACACGCAGCCCGGCTTTTTTCCGAAGAAACACCGACAGAAACACGTCTTCTTGCGCTTTCTTCTCGCCAAAACGCAAATGCTTGATATCATCGGAAAAGCGGGAAGTGATTTCCTGCATTTTCGCGACGCGCCTCAAACTGAAGCCACCGTTACCTACACTGTAATGCATTTGCGCATGTGTCACCCGCCCAGTCGTCCCTGCCGGACGCAAAGCTCTCCTGACAATCCTTACCAATTCTCCAATTGTCGACTGGAACAAGTTTGTATTAGGAATCCAAGGCGCGCCTACGTAGTCATAGCCTTTGGCCACCCATTCTCCTAAAGAATCGTAGAACACATAAGCGTCCAACTGGTAAATAAGCATATACTCATACTCCGAGTACATATTATAAAAATCCGACGAAAGCATCAGAAAATTATATGTCCCGACACTCTTGAACCATTTGTCCCCTATCCTGTTTACCGAAAAATTAACGGCTTTTCCCGCATCATAACTAATTGCGAGAGATTCGGGCTGTATCACAGAAATGTCGTATCCTCCCAACACATCCACACACCGCCTGAACGACACTTCCTCCGAAGGAGTGAACGGCCGGTAGACCGGTATGACTACAACAACATCCCTCTTCATTTCCCGCCGGCAGATTTGGGTTTCAAATAGATGTCAAGCATAGGCCGCAAACGCCGCCACACTTCATCGACAGTAATCAGCGCGAATTTATCGGCATTAGTCATTTCGTCAGAGACATGCGCCCCTGCAATATCATCTACAGCAATTCCTTGATGACGCCCATCGTTCGCGGGCAGCCAAGTGGTCTTGCTTATCCATGGCGGATAAATGGCAAACGAAGGCACATCGAGCGCGTGCGCGATATGCCGGGGCCCGCCTTCGTTGCCGAAAAAGAAATCGCAATTGGCAATCATTGCCATAAGCTCGCGTACACTTCCGGCACGCACATTTACGAACAGATGGCTGTCCTTTCCCATATCCTCATACAGAGCCGCCGCATAGTCTTCTTCCGCCTTGCCGCCATAATTGAATATAATCTGCGCGTCACAATTGCCGGCAATTCGTCCAAGCACCTCCTTCATACGCTCCCTGTCCCATACCTTCCCGGGGATGCGTGTGGCCACCGCCGCCACTATAACAGGACGGCGGAAGTCTATCCCGCATTCCGCCATATAGCCGCGGAATTTGCCCACTTCCTCCTCCGTTGGGAACAAACGGAAATCCCGGCAAGGAACTATACGCTTAATCTTTTCCAAAGGACCGGCGAACATAAGGTTCTGGCTGACCATATCTATCTCCCACGGAATGCGCGGACGGCAATTCTGCAACAAGGCATTGTATCCCTTGCGCCTTCCGATACGGAATTTAGACCTCAGCGAAAACAAAGAGAACCACAAAGTCTGCACGGTGGAACGCAAGTCGATAATCACATCATAACGGTTACCATGCGCCACCTTCCATACTTTCTTCAAATACACAGGCAACGAATGCTTCTCTTCGTTGGTAAATGCTATGACATTATCTATATATGGATGGCATTCAAACAGAGGCGCTATATTGCTGTCAAGCACATAGTCAATCACCGCATCCGGAAAATTCTCCCTCAGCGTATGCAATAAAGACAATGCAAGCACCGAATCACCCACGCGGCGATAGCGTATCACCAATATTCTTCTTATCTCCATCTGGATTTTCTTTTTTCTCAAATTCAAACAACGACAAGTTACCCCTGAACGAAGTGAACTCGCTTGAAGTCACCACGACTTCCGACAAGTCGTAATCCTGCATCGCGGCAATGAATTTCTCCTTGTTAGACTCGCGGAGCATCATATAACCCCTATCGGGCAAGGGCATCCCTTCAGTATAATTAAGTATTTTGTCATCCAAATAAAAAGCGACAGTATAAACAGTTTCTTCTTTCACCCCCGCCGGACGGTAAAAATACACGCTGCCGTCAGGCTCATAGACCTTTACGGACTGGGCGAACTGGAAATCCGGGACACTGTTCTTTATCGCGGGATTGAGCAGCGCGTCAAGCGTGACCGTCATAGCCGCCCACACCGCGACACCTCCAAAAACCAAAACCTTGCCCCTCCGTAAGACCGGCGACAATACAGCCACTACAAGCAAAGGCAGCAAAGCCACGCCTACATAATACACGCTCATAGGCATACGCTGCAATTCCGTAAGCTGCATAATCATACGCCGCGCCGAACGTGAATCGCCCAAGAATCCCAAATCAACATTATGCAGCACAATAAGACCAACCGAATAGACTACTCCAAGCGAAGCGACCGTCACAAAAAACACTTTCAGCACTTTCCGCTTCTCCCGGAAAAGATAAGCCATGTAATCGGCCAGCAACAACGCAACGAAAGGATACATAGGCAAGAGGTAAACGCTGCGCTTGCTCTTCGGAATGCAATAAAACACGAACACGCATACTGCAACGATTATTGCAAACATCCGGACATTGTCAATAGCACAGAAACGGTTCCAAATCCTTGAAAGCCAATTCTTGCCGAAATCAGGCTTCCTCCATTTCACGACAAACAGCCCGAAAACAAGCAATAACGTATAAGGAAGCAATCCCGCAAGCAGCATCTCCACGTTGTAGAAAACACCGTTCTCATGGCTCTCATAACTCATTTTACCAAGAAAACGCCCGAAATTTTCTTCCATAACCAATTGCAAAAACCTGTCGCCGCCCTGCATATACGCCGCGACATACCAAAACAACGGCACTATGGCAGACAACGCAACAAACTTCAACGCGGCAATCACAATGGCATTCCACCGCTCCCTGCGGACAACCATATAAATAACCAATGCAAAGCACGGCAATATCACCCCGACAGGTCCCTTTGTCAATACCGCTCCCGAAGCGAGTAAAGAGGCAAGGACAGGCAGCCTGCGGCATCCGTTTTCCAGCCACCGTGACAAGGCCATCATCGACCCCACAGTGAAAGCCATCAGCACCATATCTACCCGGCAAGTCATAGCCGCACGATGCACCTCGAAACACGTAATCAGCAGCAAAGAAGCTACTAACGACTTCCCATAGCCTACACGCCGGCTATAAAACACGAAAAAGGCAAAAACCATCACTATGGAAGCGATGGCCGACGGCATCCGCGCCGTATATTCGCTGACATAGCCTTGCGGAAGCGAGAACAGCGAGACAAGCCAATGAAGCATCGGCGGCTTAAAGGCTATTTCGCCTTGGAATACCGGCAATATGTAATTGCCCTGTTCCATCATCGCGACGGCCACCAAGGCCTCACGCGGTTCTCCCCGCGTATAAAAATGCCCGAGCCCGAGCCATGGCAATGTAAGCAGAACTGCCACGACCAATACGGCAAAGCCATAGATGGCCACATTCCTGTTGTATGCCTGTGATTTTATTTCCATATTTAAATTTTCGCAAATTTACAATCAATACACCTATATAGAATCCTCATCCCTCTGATTTTTTCAGATATGCGTCACAGACACGGCACAACTCATCATACCATTCCGCTCCGAAACGTCGTATAAGCGGCTCTTTCAAAAACTGATACACACGTATCCCCTCTTTACGTCCCAACACTTCGGCTGCCTTGCATATCTTCCAACGATGGTAATTGACGGCCGTAAAATCCTTATATTCCGTAAGACGTAACGGATATAAATGGCAAGAAACAGGCTTATAGAAATCAACTCTTCCCTCCCTGTATGCTTTTTCTACGGCACAATAGCACATTCCGCCGTCGCCATAGCATGTGAACACACAGTTCTTGCCATCGACTATCGAGGTAACAAGGTCGCCGTCCTCATCGACATACCCGACACCCTGCTCTTCAATCACTTTTTGAGCGGCAGGAAGAAGGTCGTCCCAAACGAGCGGCAAAATTTCTTTCAGCTTTCTATATTCCTCATCCGTGACAGGTGCGCCGGCATCGCCCTCTATGCAGCATTCGCCAAGGCATTTCGACAAATCGCAGCAAAAGAAACGCTCTACGGCATCAAGGCTAACCAGCACATTACCAACTTGCAACATAACAGATTCTTTTTCAATTAATTGTTTTAGATGTCCAATGGGTAGATTGCGAACAATGCTCCGCATAATACTTCTCCTCCTCCGACAAACAGGCCGAGTCCTGATACCACGGCAGATGACGTACGCTGTAAGGCGGCACTGTGCGGTACGCCTCGGCATAACGGCTACGGTTAAGCCCTGCATGCGGACGGTAGATGGCAAAAGTAGTATCGGTAGGCGATCTGTATAGTCCGTCGCCATTCGCCGGCTTGTGATAACGCTTCTCCCACGCCACCACATCTTCCTTACCGGCAAAACAGTCAGGCAAATCGTCGATTCTGAGATACAGCCCGATTTTTACGGCAAATTTATATTCGTAGCGAAGCAGATTGAAAATATGCCCGACGACATCAGCTGGACAGTCGTCCGAAAGCACCACATCGGAATCGGTGTAAATGTAATAATCACGGCAAAAACGTCTCCTCACCGCCTTGTCTTTCCACAAAGCCTTGAATCCCAAGTTTCTGCCAAGCCTCACCACCTCATAACGGCAAGACTTATAATAATCCAATAAGGGAGGGTAAGAACTCGCATTGTCAAGTATGTGTATATTCGTATACCCACGCTTTTCCAACGACTCAATCAACAATTTCAACGATTCAAGACGGTTGAAATTATTGATTATCACAGGAATGCCGGCGGCATCCACAATCTTCGCGGGAGACAGCTTTTCCCTTACGAACAAGGAAAAGGAGTTAATCCGCGCTTTGATTACCTTTACTATATTCATCAACGCTCGCCGGTTCCTCCACAAAGACTGCAATCCACCCTTCCGGTACCGCCACACACCGAGCAATCCGACATATAATAGCCTCCGTAGAAATTATAATTTGTCACCGAGCCTGTGCCGCTGCACCATCCGCAGCTCACCTGCCCCCGTCCGGCACACGCCGAACAAACTCCGGCCTGATAGAAAGTCAGCACAGCCGAAGTGTTACCGTCCTGCACCGTTATACGTCCCGACCTGCCGGAATCATAATTTTCATCAAACGACAGGGTGAAACCGGACGGTGTCTCGTTCGACACGCTACAATAATCCGGCCCGAGAAACTCGAAATTATCGCCGTCGGTATCCATCCCTATGTCAACGCTGCCTCCGGAACTGCCAACCTTGACATAAGTGTCCGACAGAGTAAGGTAAGTGGCATGCCCATATTGCCCCACATACACCTGAGCTATCAGCTTTCCGGACTTGATAGTGACATAATCCTCACGGTCGGCTCCGGTGTAATTCACATCGCAATGTATCGTAAACGATTTGTCGTGCTTGATGACACTACACCACGACGGCTCATACGTCACATCCCATATATATCCGTCATAATCCAACGACACTGTATATTCTCCGCCACCTTTCGTAAACAACAATTCCGCAGGATTGACGCGCATATACGAAGTGCTGTTTTTCAAATAATTATAGACTAACCCGCCAATCACAGCGGCAGCCGCTACAACAATCAATATGGTTTTCCAAACCTTTCCCCCTTTCTTTCGGGGCTGCGCAGCAAGCCCTCCATTCTGGACATTGGAAGCGGCTCCAGCAGAAACAGGAGGGACAGGCGGTGGCACGCTGCCCGACGGCTGTCCGGCTGCATTAACCGGCTCAGCTTCTTGTTTCACCTCAAGCGGCCCGCCGCATTCCGTACAGAAATTCACTTCATCGGAATATTCCCTGTTACAATTATGACAAACCTTCATTTTATGCTATCGCTTTATTCTGTTTAACTTGATCCAACCCCATATTTATGAGAATCATAACGACCACCCATACCGCAATTGTCAGAAGTATAGGCATCAGGTATATCTCCGCTCCGAACGGTATCGGCATATCCCAAACAGAATGGAGGACTACCGGTATCGCGAACAATTTAAGGAAACGCGTCGACACCACGGCATCGAACGTCAAAGGCCCGTTGCCCTTCGCTATCATCAATGCCGCTCCTGTAATCGCCGCCCATGTCACATGCCCGCCCGGTGCAAGAAAGCCGCGCAACAAAATCAAGTCAATCATGACATCGACATCGCCCTGCGACCACAAAAGCCAATTAAAGGCATAACCGGCCGACTCGAACGCAGCGAACCCCGCTCCTACGGCCGACCCTACCAACAAGCCGCCGAGGATATGCGAGCAACGCGGCATCTTCAGCAACGCAATGTAGACAATCACCAATTTTCCCAACTCTTCCACTATACCTATTATCACCGCACCGGCAAAATCGACAGACGAAGGAAATATGGTATAGAACAACATCGTGGCGAGCAAGGAGGCGCAACCACCGACCAAGAACACGACAATCAGCTTGAACAGGCTTATGTCGCGGTATGCGTTCACTTCAAGGAAAAGCACCATCGTCGTAAGAGGCACCGCAAACGAGCCCACAGCTATTATTCCGGGTATCAGATTCCAGTTTTCCCACAAATTGAAACTGAACACAAGAATGATACACGAAACGACAAATGCAAGAAACACACGGCTATAAAGCCAAGGATGCGGCCACGTGGAGGTCACGGCCGACAACGGCGGAGTGGTGCGCGCAGTGCCGCATACAAAAATCTCTTCCGCTTCTGCCGTAGTATGCCGCTTGAACACATCGGTAAACAACACTTTCCAATTCAGCTTGACAGGCTTGTCATTACCGATATAATCGTTAATGGAACCGATAATTGATGAAGATTTATTCGTTCCGCCCGGCTGCTGTCCCTGATAAGGCTGCTGCCATCCCTGCCATTGAGGCTGAAAAGGAGGAGGCACAGCTCCAGAATCCGAACCGCCGATAATAACCGACTTTTTACCGCAATTCCCGCAGAACGCGTCTTTGTCGTCCATAGGTTTCCCACAATTGCTGCAATACTTCATACCAAACGATTGATTTTAAATGCGAAAATAACCACTTTAAGGATTATCACCAAATTTAAAGCCAATAAATCTCAAAATCAAACAGTAAATCCGCCAACAGAGGAAAAGTCCGCATTGCAAACACACGAGTACGGCAATCTTGCATTTCAACGACAAACAGCCATAAAATCGTGGCAGAACCGCAATACACACCGACAATGAAGAAAAACGGCAAGGCTACTGCATAAAAATCTTTATCTGCCCATACATACCGCATTTCATCTGCAAATCACGGCAACTATGCATTACAACATATAGCGTCCGTCTATTGCTTTTGCCCCGACAACCACCCGCACATAAATTTGTACTTGCAAAACAAGCTTTTCATGAAATATATAACAACTATCGGTTTAACAATTTGCATTGCCTGTACAGTCACATTTGCAGGAACAGCGTCCGACACGGAGGGGTGGACATACCGGCAATGCGTAGATTATGCGAACGAGCACAATATAAATTTACGAAAACTACGACTTGACAAAGAAACAAACGACGCCACCCTTGAGGAATCGAAAGCACAATGGCATCCGTCGCTCGACTTTGCAACCACACAAGGTTTCACAAACTATCTGCGCGAGCAAGACAACACCGACCGCAACGTATATGCCGGCAATTATGGGCTGAACGCGTCGTGGACCGTGTTCAACGGCAATGTCCGCCGCAACCAGATAAAAGCCGACGAATTGCAACTGCAAGCGGCCCAATTAGGCATCAATGATTACGAATTCACTCTTAAGACAGAAATCCTTACAAAATACCTCAACATACTGTATTACAAGGAATCTGTCGGCATTGCGCGGCAAAACCTCGAAGTGAGCAACTACCAGAAGGAACGGGCCAAAGCATTGGCAGAAGCAGGAAAAATGTCGCGGGTAGACTATTCGCAAATCGAATCGCAATACCATTCCGACAAGTACAACCTGACATCGGCCGAGTCATCGCTCGCCTCGGCCACAATAGAATTGAAAACTTTGCTCGAGCTTGGAATCGGAACGGATTTCGACATTGCCCCGGCCGATTTGCCAAACGACGAAGTGACTTCTGATTTGCCCGACAAGGCAACGGTATACGCCGACGCATGCCTATGGATGCCGGCCTTGCAGCAATACCGTATTGCAGGAGAGATTAGCGACTACAACATAAAAATCGCCAAAGGAAGATATTATCCGCAAATAGCGCTGAACGCAGCCGTAGCCACCGCCAACAACTCCGGAGGCGGAAATTTCGGGACACAACTGCTCGACCGCATGAACGAACAAATATCGCTTTCCGTCAGCATTCCCATTCTCGACAACAAGCGCAACAAAACAGCCGTCACAAAAGCAAAAATCGAAAAGATCAACGCAGAGCTCGATTTAGAAAGCGCGCTCACCACGCTGTCGCAGACAATCGAGAGCATCTATATCGATGCTGTCAATGCTCAAGCCCACTACGCAAGCTGCACCGAGCAGGTGAAAAGCGCGCAACTGTCGGACAATCTAGTCAACGAGCAATTCCGGCTCGGGATGATTAACACCCTCGACCTGCTAAACGCGCACAATACGCTTTACGCCGCGCAACTGCAACAATTACAGGCCAAATATATGGCTATTCTGAACATCAAACTGCTCGAATATTACCAGACAAGCGAAATAACAATGTAGAACTATTCCATTACATATGAAAGTTATCAAAATGACCGCAATGGCAACCATCACCGCATTAGTTGCCACCGCATGCTCCAAAGAAAGCAAAATATCAATAGAAACAGAAACCGCTACTAAAGGCGACTTGACAGAAACCGTCACCGCCACCGGCACTCTGGAAAGCGTCACGCAAGTGGATGTAGGCACACAAGTCACCGGAAAAGTCGTGAAACTGTTCGCCGACTACAATTCCATAGTGAAAAAAGGCGAGCTTATTGCCGAAATCGACAAGACCCTCCTCGAAAGCGAGGTGGAAGCCGCCGACGCCAATATGGAAAGCGCGCGCGACACATACGAATATACAAAAAAGAACTACGAACGCGACAAAGCCTTGCACGACAAACAGCTCATAAGCGACTATGAATACGAGACATCGAAAAACTCCTACCGTGTGGCAGAACTGAATTACAAAAAAAGCAAAGCCGACCGGGTGAAAGCCGCCGAAAATCTCGGCTATGCCGAAATCTACGCACCAATCGACGGCATCGTCATATCGCGTGAAGTGGAGATAGGACAGACTGTCGTGGCCAATATGGAGGTAGCCAACATCTTCACCATAGCCGACCTCGACAACATGCAAGTGATAGGCGATGTCGACGAGGCCGACATAGGGCAAGTAAAGACAGGGCAGAGAGTGACATTCACTGTCGACGCATATCCCGACGACACTTTCAACGGCAGAGTCACGCAAGTGCGCCTCAATCCTACGGAGGAATCCAATGTCGTGACCTACGAAGTCGTCGTTTCAGCCGACAATTCCGAAGGCAAGCTGATACCGGGACTGACAGCAAATCTCACCATCTACACGGCGGAAGCCACAAACGTAGTGCAAGTCACCACAAAAGCTCTAAAATTCGAGCCTAAGGACATTCCCGGACAATCATTGCCACAACCGTCGGGCGACGCGCCGAAAAACGCGCAGGCACTCGTATGGGTGCTGCGCGACAACAAACTCATACCCACCCCTGTGACCACCGGAGTGAATAACGGAATCAACGTCGAGATTAAATCAGGACTGAAAGAAGGCGACATTGTAGCAACCGGCTACTCTGCCGCAATCACTTCCCCCGACCACGGCTCAACGGAAGAAAGCAGTCCGTTCATGCCCAAACCGCCGGGCGGCGACAGAAAAGGGAAGGAGGGCAAATAACGTATGAAAGAAATCATCAAAGTGGAGCACTTGTGCCGTAATTTCACGGTCGGTAACGAGACCGTACACGCATTGCGCGACGTGTCGTTCACCATAAACGAGGGAGAATTTGTCACCATCATGGGTACATCGGGTTCCGGAAAATCGACGCTCCTCAACATCCTCGGATGCCTCGACACGCCCACATCCGGCGAATACCTCATCGACGGTACATCCGTACGCAAGATGGGGAAGAACGACCGTGCCATGATACGCAACCGCAAGATAGGGTTCGTGTTCCAGAATTACAACCTGCTGCCCAAGACCACAGCCCTCGAAAACGTGGAGCTGCCATTATTCTACAATCCGGCCATATCGTCGAAAGAACGCCGCCACAGGGCTTCAGAAGCATTGGACGCAGTTGGATTGCACGACCGTAAATTGCATAAATCCAACCAAATGTCGGGCGGACAGCAGCAACGTGTGGCAATAGCCCGCGCGCTGGTCAACGACCCGGTTCTCATACTTGCCGACGAAGCTACCGGCAACTTGGACACACGGACATCATTCAGCATACTGACGCTTTTCCAAGAATTGCACAGCCGCGGACGCACGATAATCTTCGTCACCCACAATCCAGAACTGTCGTCATACAGCAGCCGCAACATAGTGCTGCGCGACGGCAAAATCATTTCAGATGAAAAAAACACAGACATAAAATCGGCGGAGGAAGTCTACAAGGCACTTCCGATAATAAACGATTAAGACTGACATGAAAATCGGAAATCTTTTCAAAATAGCACTGAAAGCCCTGAACAACAACAAAATGCGCTGCTTCCTTACGATGCTCGGCATAATCATCGGAGTGGCGTCGGTAATCACGATGCTCGCCATAGGGCAAGGCTCTAAAAACAGCATCCGGCAACAGATTTCAGAGATGGGCAGCAATATGATAATGATATTTCCCGGCAATATGGAGCGCGGAGGGGTCAGACAAAGCTCCGACGACATGCAGACAATGAAACCGGCCGACTACGAAAGCATCCGCGACGAAGCCAAATACGTCGCGGCCGTCTCGCCGATGGTAAGCAGCTCCGGACAGTTCATCTGCGGGGCAAACAACTATCCGTCGAAAGTGGAAGGAGTGAATCCCGGCTATCTCGAAATACGCCAACTGAAAATAGAGAAAGGCAACGTTTTCACCGACCAAGACATCAAAAGGGCGGCTAAAGTATGCATCGTGGGAAAAACGATAGTCGACAACCTGTTTCCTAACGGTGAAGAGCCGATAGGGAAAGTGATACGATTCAATTCCATCCCGTTCACAATCATCGGCGTACTCGAATCAAAAGGCTACAACAGCATGGGACAAGACCAAGACGACATTGTGCTTGCCCCATACACCACCGTAATGAAACGCGTGCTCGCCATCGACTACATACAAGGCATTTATGCGTCGGCGCTCACCGAGGAAATCACAGACAAAGCGATAGATGAAATAACAGCAATACTCGACCGCAACCATAAAATCAAAGAAAACGGGGAAGAAGATTTCACGATACGCTCCCAACAGGAGCTAAGCGAAATGCTCAACTCCACCACCGAAATGATGACACTGCTGCTCGCCTGCGTGGCCGGAATATCACTGCTTGTGGGCGGCATCGGGATTATGAACATCATGCTTGTCTCCGTCACAGAACGCACCCGGGAAATAGGATTGCGCATGAGCATCGGAGCAAAAGGGCGCGACATACTCACCCAGTTCCTCATCGAAGCCATAATCATAAGCATAACCGGAGGAGTGATAGGAGTGATAATCGGCGGAATATCGTCTTTTCTTGTGAAATTTTTACTCAACTGGCCGGTAGCCATTCAAATTTATTCAGTAGTTTTGTCATTTGCCGTATGTACGGTCACCGGGGTGTTCTTCGGATGGTATCCGGCAAAGAAAGCGGCAGCCCTCGACCCGATAGAAGCTTTGAGATATGAATAAGAAAATACACATAGACAAGACATACGCGCTCGACATAATGATTAACATCATTGTGCTGCTCATTGTGTTCATTCTTCCGGAAGTGATTTTCAACACGGCAATGGAACAGCGGCACCGGCATCCGCAGCACATCGCCGTCTACATCCATGCTTTAATATATCTGTTCATCTTCTATCTGAACTACTTCGTGCTGATTGACAAGATGCTGTTCCGCAAGAAAGTGCTGCTCTACATAACCACAGCCATCCTTCTTTCGGCCGTAATGGTAATCGTCACGCCCATACTCCACCAGTTTGCTGCGCCATATCGCCCACAGCAAAGCCCTGAGCAGGAACTCAAACCGGAAAAGATATTCATCTTAAGCATGATGCTGCGCGACTTCGCCATGATGATTCTTACCACCGGCTTGAGCGTCGCCCTGAAGATGGGACTCCGATGGAACAAAATCGAGGCCCAGAACAAACAAATAAAATCCGAACAGAAAGAGATGGAGCTGGAAAATCTGAAAAGCCAGCTCAACCCGCATTTCCTTTTCAACACGCTCAACAACATCTATGCGCTAATAGCCATCAATCAGGACAAGGCACAAGACGCTGTACACCGCCTTAGCAAAATGCTGCGCTATATGCTATACGCCGACAAAAAAGAAGTGGCTCTTGAAGAGGAACTGCAATTCCTCCGCAATTTCATCGAGCTGATGAAATTACGTCTCAACAGCAGCAACCGGCTCACCGTACATTTCCCCGAAAACGGAACGGAAGGGCTGACAATAGCCCCGCTGCTGCTTATCACTCTCGTAGAAAACGCTTTCAAGCATGGCATAAGCGGTTCCAAACCGTCAGAAATAAAAATCAATGTCACAATCAACGGAAATATTATAACCCTCTATGTCGAAAACAGCCTGTTCCCGAAACCAGATGACAAAACAAGTTCAGGAATAGGGATAACCAATATGCAACGGCGGCTTGCCCTGCTCTATCCGGGAAGCTACAATTTCCGGCGCGACAATACCGGGAACAAATATACAGCGATACTTTCTATAGATTTATGTAAACCAAAAATATGACGACTATGGAACTGAAACTTAACTGCTGCGTAATCGACGACGAACCGTTAGCCCGCGACTTGATTTGCGGATTCATACACAAAACGCCGTTTCTCGAACTCGAAGGCTCATACGCCTCAGCCTCGGAAGCCATACGCCCTATCATCGACGGCCGTGCCGACCTTGTGTTCCTCGACATACAAATGCCTGAGCTCAACGGTATGGAATTTGCCCGCGTGATACCGGCCGACTGCCGGATAGTGTTTGTAACGGCCTACGAACAATATGCAATAGAAGGATTCCGCCATAACGCCATCGACTATCTGCTAAAACCTGTCAGCTATAGCGAATTTCTTACGGCCGCCAACCGCGCCCTTCAATGGAAAGAGCTGAAAGAGCAAGCGGCAGGCACTAATCCCGTAGCATCCGACAACCGCTACATCATAGTGAAAAGCGAATACAAGCTTGTACAAATCGACATCTCAAAAATCACATATATAGAAGGGCTCAAAGACTATGTGAAAATCTACACCGAGGACTCTCCCACCTGCATAATGTCGCTGATGAAAATGAAAACCATCGAACAGCACCTGCCGGCCGGACAGTTCATACGTGTGCACCGCTCTTTCATCGTCAACATGTCAAAGGTGCGGCTTATCGAGCGCAACCGCATCGTGTTCGGGAAAACCTACATACCGGTATCCGACACCTACAAAGACGCTTTCACGGCTTACCTGCAAAACCATACGGTCACCGACCGCCCTCAGGCAGAAACCGGTCAATAAAAAGCAATGCCGCCCTAACGGGCGGCATTGTCTCTATCAGATAGGTTCCACAGTCTCAATCTTCTTTTTCAATGCTGCGGTTTGACTTGCTCATCTGTTTCTCCACCGAGCTGCTATTGGTGTCCTTGTCTTCCTTCACATCTATCTCGTTCCTGTCCTTGTCATAGATGCGGTATTCCAGATAAGCAAGCGACTGATTAGGTACTATCTTGAACTTCCTTCCAAATTCCTTGTGCCAGTTACGGTATATGGATTTAAGCAAACCTTTCTTTATGTAGGCATCCACATAGGGATGGACATAAAGGACGAATTCATTTATATGCAAATGATTGACCACATAATCGAGCTTCTCATGAAGCTTGTCGGTAAAGAGCAGCGACGGCTGCACCATCCCCTTGCCATAACACGAAGGGCATGTCTCCATCGTCTCTATGTCGAGCACGGCACGCACACGCTGGCGCGTAATCTGCATAAGCCCGAACTTGCTCAAAGGCAATATGTTGTGGCGTGCACGGTCAGTTGCCATGACTTCACGCATGTGCTCGTAAAGCTTTTGCCGGTGTTCGGCAGAATTCATGTCAATGAAATCGATTACGATGATTCCTCCCATGTCGCGCAAACGCAATTGCCGGGCAATCTCGTCGGCTGCCCGGATATTGACATCAAGCGCGTTTTCCTCTTGGTTGTCAGCGTTTTTATTGCGGTTGCCGGAATTGACATCAATCACATGTAAAGCTTCCGTATGTTCTATTATGATGTACGCGCCCGACTTGAAGGAAACCGTCTTTCCGAACGACGACTTAATCTGCTTCGTTACGTTGAACGTATCGAATATCGGCTCATCCTTCACATATAGCTTTACCGCGTCCTTCCTCTCCGGAGCAATCAGACTCACATAATTGTAAATCTGCGAGAATGTTTCCGCGTCGTTGACAAACACATTCTCGAACGAAGGGCTGAAAATGTCGCGGATAATTCCAACGGCGCGGCTGTCTTCTTCGTGAAGCAACGCCGGAGGAGTGTTTTTCTGCAATTTCTCCAACATTTCTTCCCAACATCTCAAAAGAGTGTTCATTTCATTATTAAGCTCGGCCACCCGCTTATTTTCCGCCGAAGTGCGGACAATCACGCCGAAATTCTTAGGCTTGATGCTTTCAATCAGCATTTTCAGCCTCATTTTTTCTCCGGTAGCCTTTATCTTCTGAGAAATTGAAATCTTGTTGGAAAACGGAATCAGCACAAGGAAACGCCCCGTGAAAGCCAGTTCCGAAGTGAGCCGCGGCCCTTTCGTCGATATAGGCTCTTTAGAAACCTGCACGACAACACGCTGCCCGACAGTCAATATGTCGGAAATAGAGCCCTGCTTGTCGATATCCGGCAAGCATTTGAATTTAGAAAGCTGAGGGACTTTTGAAGTATCCTCGATAGCACCTTGAACAAATGAATTGAAACTTGAGAACTGCGAACCAAGATCAAGATAATGAAGAAACGCGTCTTTTTCCGAGCCTATATCCACAAATGCGGCGTTCAAGCCCGGCATCAGCTTCTTCACCTTGCCATAGTACACGTCGCCGACAGCATATTTGACATTCCGCGCCTCACGTTGAAGTGACATCAATCGTCCGTCTTCAAGCAAAGCGATAGATATGTCGGCAGGCTGAACGTCGACTATCAGTTCACTTTTCATTACAGCTAAATCAAGGCTTTAACATTCAACAATCAGTTTCACAATCACATAGCGATATAATGGCACAAGAACAAACAGATGCGGATTGAAAAAGAGCACCATGCTTGTCCTTGTGTGTCACCTATCAACTCAAGAAAAGTGATTTATTTCTTCTTATGACGATTCTTTCTCAATCTTTTCTTGCGCTTGTGTGTAGCCATCTTATGGCCTTTTCTTTTTTTTCCGCTTGGCATAGTAGTAAAATTTTAATTATTATTTAACTTCCTCCATAAACACCTTTGCCGGTTTGAACGCCGGTATCTTGTGCTCCGGAATTATGATAGTCGTACCTTTAGAAATATTTCTTGCTGTCTTTTCGGAACGGGTCTTTACGATGAAGCTACCGAAACCGCGGAGATATACATTCTCGCCGTTGGCAAGAGATTCCTTCACCACTTCCATAAACTTCTCAACAGTTTCCAAAACAGCAGCTTTTTCAACGCCAGTCGTTTTAGAGATTTCGTTTACAATATCTGCCTTTGTCATAATTATATATGTTTTTTATTTTTATTTATAAATTTCACGTCAGAGCAAAAAATAAACTGAGAATAAATTCCCGGTTCAAATTGTGGATGCAAATATCGCACTTTTTTTTCAATTAGCAGACCTATTGCTCAAGAAAAATGGATAAAAATTTAAAAAATAAGCATTTAGTGACTCTTATCCACTCCTCACCGCTTCAATTCCAAGCCTCGTTCATGCGCCAGCTCAACCATCAGACGCCATGCCGCTTCCCTGTCGTTAGGGATTTTCCCGTCGAGTATCGAATTCTTTATAATCTCCTTTATCTCGCCGATGACATGCGACGGCGGTATCCCGAATGCCTCCATTATGTCGTTGCCGCTTACCGGCGGCTGGAAATTGCGAATCCTGTCCTTCTCCTCAATCTCCACGAGCTTGTTACGGACAGCTGCAAAATTCTCCATATAACGGCGTATCTTCTCCTGATTTTTCGATGTTATGTCGGCCTCGCACAGAAGCATAAGGTCGTCAATATCGTTACCGGCATCGAAAAGCAGACGGCGCACCGCGGAATCAGTCACCTCATCCTCGACAAGCGCGATAGGGCGCATGTGGAGCTCCACCATTTTCTGGACATAACGCATCTTTTCGTTCATCGGGAACTTCATCCGCTTGAATATAGCGGGAATCATTTTCATCCCCACAAAGTTATGGTTATGGAAAGTCCAGCCGAGCTTCCTGTCGTAGCGCTTGGTGACAGGCTTCGCTATGTCGTGGAACACAGCAGCCCAGCGGAGCCACTCGTTATCGGATTTCAGGGCCACATTGTCGAGCACCTGCATAGTGTGGAAAAAGTTATCCTTATGGCCTCTTCCGTCAACCACCTCAACACCTTTCAAAGCCTGCAATTCCGGAAAGATTATTTTCAGCAGCCCGCACCGCTCAAGCAGCAGAAAGCCTTTCGAGGGTACCGGCGATTTGATAATTTTCGTCAGTTCGTCGAAAATCCGCTCGCGTGAGACTATCGAGATGCGCTGGCGGTTGCGCGCTATGGCCTCGAATGTAGCCGGAAGAATGTTGAAATCAAGCTGGGTGGCAAAACGTATGGCCCGCATCATCCGCAACGGATCGTCTGAAAACGTGACATCAGGGTCGAGCGGAGTGCGTATAATCCGCTTGCCAAGGTCCGATAAGCCGTCGAAAGGGTCCACAAGCTCCCCGAACGACCCTTCATTCAAGCTTATCGCCATCGCGTTGACAGTGAAATCACGGCGTTTCTGGTCATCGTCGAGCGTGCCGTCCTCGACGACCGGGTTGCGGCTATCGTGGCTGTACGACTCTTTCCGTGCCCCGACAAATTCAAGCTCCATTCCTTTGTGCTTGACTTGCGCCGTCCCGAAATTGCTATAGACGGCGAGAGATGTTTTCCCGCCCAATCCGGAAGCCACCTTCTCGGCAATCTTGATTCCGCTTCCTACTGTGACGAAATCAATGTCGGTAGAATGCCGCTTCAAGAACAAATCCCTTACATAACCGCCTACAACGAAACAAGGCTGCCCCATAGAGTCGGCAATGCCACCAACCAGCCGGAACACCGGATTATCCGCCAAATGTTCTTTCAGGTTCATAGCCATCACAGTTCAATCAACTCTTCAGGGAAGTTTGTTACACATTTCAGACCATTGTCAGTCACCACATAAGTGTTTTCTATCCCGACAGCACCCGTGCCGGGAATCACGAACTTAGGCTCTATCGCTATCACATTGTTCTTTCTGAACACATCCTTGCTACGCGGGGCGATTACCGGCAGCTCGTTCACCTCGATGCCTACACCGTGCCCTATGAAACCGGCCTGCTGGCGGTGCCCCATGAAATATTCACCGAAACCGGCGTCATCAGCCATCTTTTTAGCCAACGAATACGCTTCCTTAGCCTCCACTCCGGGCTTTATGAAATCTTTGAGCGCGCGATGTATGTCAATCGACAGGCGGTGTGCCGCCTTGGCCTCGTCGCTCACATACTGGACATAAAAAGTACGTGTCATATCGGTCATATATCCGGTGAAATTACCGTTCATATCAACCATGACAGAATTTCCGGGACGGATTATCGAGTCATTGCAACCGACCGGCAACGAGCCGTCGAGCCCCTCACCGCCCATCGCAAAATCGTACGGACAAGGGCAGTCGGCATTGTCGCCCGCAAGTATATTGCCCATAAAAAGCTCCATCGTCTGCCCCGCAATCCGGAACTGGCCGAGACAACCGTCAAGACGCAACAATCGTTCGATTTCGATTTGCAACTCCTTATCCCTCATCCCCTCATGGAAAATTCCCGATATGCGGCCATAGGTCATCGAATGGCGCACACCCGACTCGCTTATCTTCTTCAGCTCATAATCGGTTTTCACCGACCGGCATTCCGACAGTATGCCCGACGCGTTGAGCAATTCTTTCTGAGAGAATGCAGCAGCAAGACGCAAAGCGAATGAATAAGGTATGCGGTCAAGCTCAAAAGCCACTTTTTCAGGAATCTTCGAGCCCGCTTTTTCCATTTCGCCGGCAATCTGCTCCGGCTTCCTTATATAAACTACATTCTTATGCTCCAAACCGACAGGACGGTGGACAAAGAAAGTGTAATTGCCATCGGCCGCCACGTACACATATCCTGAAAACACATAACCAGTAGCATAATATATATTGGCATTAGTGCTTATCACCATCGCGTCATATCCTTTCTCACGAACCTTACGGCTTATATGAGAAATACGCAAACCTAATTCTTCTTCCGACAAAAACTTATTCATAACAATCCTATACTTTATTGTTCAAAAAGAACTCTGTCAACTCTCCAAACGAACCAACCGTCAAATCGGCGTCGCCGCACGTTCCGAAACCGTAGGAAGCGAACACGAAAGGCAAACCCGCCTTATGCGCGCTGCGGCAATCAGAGTCCGTATCTCCGACATAGACCGGGAACGAAAGCGAATACTTGTCCTTCAAATAACGCATATTGACATCTTTAGGACGGTTTGTCGCACCGAAACTGACACACTCGGTGACATATTCCGATATTCCTATGTGCCTCGCCATATTTTCAAGACCGCCTTCCCCGCAGTTGCTCAACAACAGGATAACATATTTCTCCGACAATTGTTCAATCCCTTCCCGCACATCCGGATAAGGCACACCGCCAAGCACTGGCATCATTTCCTTCTCGTTGACGACAAGCCTCGGTATGAATTCTCCGGCAGGCACCGAAGGCGAAGCGCCGGCAACACGTCCATATATCACATCGAGCGTCAACCCCATACATCCCGTCAGGACATCTCTACCGACCGTACAGTCTACGCCGAAATCGCGGAATGTGCGATTCCATATTTCGCAATATGAATCGACAGCGTCCCACAACGTACCGTCCATATCGAATATCAATGCGTCGGTTGAAACCCAATCTGCCATAACAATTATTTTTTATCAGACAACGACAATCCCACATCGTAAATGCCCGGCACCGTGTCGCAGCGCATATAATGCCACAAATTGACGCTGTCGTAATCGCCGGGGCGGAAGCCACTCCTGACAACAGTCCGTAGCTGGAACAGCTTGCCCAAGCCCGAGCCATACCAGTTCCCGAACTTGTCGGCAAGCACGATATTCAAGGTGTCGGACTCAATGACATCCCTGTCTTTTACAAAATCTGCTATAATCCATATATTCCTGTAAGGATAATAATTGTCGTGCCTGATACATATATCAAGTTCCGACACTGCCTCCTCCACAGAATCAGGCAATTCGAAACACAATGGAGTGTCTTTACTCCATCCTGCTTCCAAATGCTTGAAATCGCTGTAATATACATCGCCAACTGAGCATGCGTAAAGACAAACTGCCAACGCGCACAAAAGGCGGCTAATTATCCGCGACGGGCTTGTTTTTCGGTTTCCGCTGATTACCGTTTCTCCTTTGCTGTCCATTTTTATTACGGTTATCGGGATTTGCCTTATTATCACCTTGCTGCGGCTGTCCGCCATCTTTGCGCTGCCCGCCATCTTGTGCCGACGGCTTGCCTTGCTGTTTCTGGCGGTTGCCGTTCTTGCGCTTCTTCTTTTTCGATTTGTCGAAACGTGTGACACTATCCTGCCCCACTATGTCGCCAAATTCCTTGACGCTTTCCTTCATTTCGCCACCTTCACAAAGATCATCCGGCTTTATTCCGCGTTTGTTCAACGCTATCACCTCAAAAGCCCGCTTTGCCGTAATGGTGACAAGGTTAGCCGGAACATTCTTCTCGGTGGAATATGTCAGCTCACGCTTGAATATATCGGTCTTGAAATGAAAATACGTGTTATTCTTCGTCTCAAGATGAATTTCCTTGGAAGGCAACCGTTTCACGCTCTCCACATAAGCGTCGACCTCGTAATTAAGGCAACATTTCAGCTTGGCGCACTGCCCCGCCAGCTTCTGAGGATTCAGCGATATGTCCTGATAGCGCGCCGCGCTCGTGGCGACAGACACGAAATTGGTAATCCACGTGGCACAGCACAACGGACGCCCGCAAGGGCCGATTCCTCCGATGCGGCCTGCTTCCTGACGCGCGCCTATCTGCTTCATCTCTATACGCACATGGAAAGCCTCGGCAAGCACTTTGATTAACTGGCGGAAATCCACCCGCTCGTCGGCTATATAATAGAAAATCGCCTTGTTGCCGTCACCCTGATACTCCACGTCTCCGATTTTCATATCAAGATTCAAGTCTTTCGCAATCTGGCGTGAACGTATCATCGTGTCGTATTCCTTGGCCTTGGCGGCCTCGAATTTCTCCATATCGGCCTGCTTTGCCTTTCTGAATATGCGCTTTATTTCCGCATCCGCCCGCAAATTGGCTTTCTTCATCTGCAACGCCACCAATTTGCCGGTCAATGCCACCCTGCCAATGTCGTGTCCGGGACTTGCCTCCACAGCCACTATGTCGCCTTTCTTCAGCGGTATGTTCATAGTGTTGCGGTAAAATCCCCTGCGCGTGTTCTTAAACTGCACTTCTACTATGTCGAACGCATTCTTGCCCCCGGGTATGTCGGCGAGCCAGTCATAGCTCTCCAATTTGCCGCGCGGCGATTCGAACGCGGAATCGGCGGCAGGAACTTCTTTCAAGTTTCCTTCTTCATCCATAGCCACCGGTATTATTTAGCGAAGCTGACAGAGCGGGTCTCCCTGATGACTGTAATCTTGACCTGTCCCGGATAAGTAAGCTCATCCTGTATGCGGCGTGCCAATTCTCCGGAAAGTTTTTCCGTCTCGACATCAGAAATCTTATCAGCGCCGACAATCACACGCAACTCACGTCCGGCCTGTATGGCGTATGTCTTCACTACGCCCGGATAAGAAAGGGCAAGCTGCTCAAGGTCGTTCAAACGCTTTATATAAGCCTCCACAACCTCACGGCGCGCTCCCGGGCGGGCACCTGAAATGGCATCGCAGACCTGAACAATCGGTGCAAGCAGCGATGTCTGCTCCACCTCGTCGTGGTGCGCGCCTATCGCATTGCATATATCCGGTTTCTCCTTATATTTTTCAGCCAGTCTCATACCCAAAATAGCATGCGGCAATTCCGGCTCTTCGTCAGGCACCTTACCTATGTCGTGCAACAAGCCGGCACGGCGTGCCTTCTTCGGATTAAGCCCCAATTCGGATGCCATGATTGCACACAGGTTGGCCGTCTCGCGCGAATGCTGCAACAGATTCTGCCCATAGCTGGAACGGTACTTCATTTTTCCCACCAGACGTATCAGTTCGGGATGAAGCCCGTGTATGCCGAGGTCAATCGTGGTGCGCTTTCCTGTCTCGATGATTTCTTCCTCAACCTGCTTGCGCACCTTGGCCACAACTTCTTCGATGCGCGCCGGATGGATTCGTCCGTCGGCCACCAGCTGATGGAGAGCCAACCGAGCTATTTCCCTGCGGACAGGGTCGAAACCGGAAAGTACAATGGCCTCCGGCGTATCGTCAACTATTATCTCAATGCCGGTAGCGGCCTCCAAAGCACGGATGTTACGCCCCTCACGGCCGATTATGCGGCCTTTCATCTCGTCATTGTCGATATGGAACACAGTCACCGCGTTCTCTATGGCCGTTTCGGTAGCCACACGCTGAATCGACTGCACCACGATGCGCTTAGCCTCCTTGTTGGCGGTAAGCTTTGCCTCATCCATTATGTCGTTGATGTATGAAGCGGCGGCAGTCTTAGCCTCGTCCTTCAAGGATTCTACGAGCTTTTCCTTAGCCTCTTCCGCCGACAACCCGGAAATGTGCTCCAAAGTTTCCTGCGCCTTTTTCTGCATCTTGTCGAGTTCTGCCTGACGCAGCTCCATAGCCGCGCCCTGAGAGTCAAGCGACGCCTTTTGCGCATCGACTTCATTGCGCTTGCGCTGCAAATCCGACTGCATCTGGTTCAACTGCAACTCGCGCTGCTTGGCCCGTGCCTCCGCGGCCTGCACCTTCGACAACCGGGCGTTGGCCTCCTTCTCGAGCTCGGCTTTCATTTTCATTTCCTCTTCCTTGGCCTCAAGCATCTTGTTCTTCTTCATCACATCTGCCTCAAGCCTTGCCTCGTCCAATATATTTTTCGCGCTGCTATGCGCCATTTTCTTTGTCACGGCCAGTGTAACGCCACATCCTATGGCTATGGCAACCACTGCAACGATAACATAATAAATTATCTCCATTTATATTCAATTTTATTTATATTATAAAAAAGCGCCGACAATATGCGGAACATTCCACATACCACCGGTGCGGTTAGTTAATACTCACCATCTATCAGGAGTAACGATAAGGTAATATATCAAATCCACACGACTACGGCACCTAAGCGCCTGACCGTATTTTTATTGCATTATCCATATATCTTAAATGCACCGCGCTAACTGTCCGACAGCCGCTCAATACACTTTTCTACATCCCGCACCAACTTGGACACTAATTCCCGGCTTTTCTCCAATGCGTTCTGATCGGGTGCAATCGTTCTTGCAATTTTCAGATATTGATTTTCCATCTGCAACTTCTCAATCTCTGCCTTTTGCTTTTGCAACTCCTTCTCAAGCTCTTTTTTCTCGTCCTCCAAATCGCCGTTCTTACGCTCCAATGCATGGTATTTGTCAACGAGAATCTGCTGCTTTTGAAGCATCCGCTCAAAAATCTCCGACAAAGTCTCAGCCATTATGCCCAATTTTTTACAAAAGTAGCATTTTATTTCCGTTATTAAAAATATTTCAGGAAAAATCGAATCGCGGTGTTGCAAATTTGTCACACATCCAGCAGGATTTCATCAATCTTCCCCTCATATTCCTTGATGAAATCGCTCAATTCCTTCTCCCGGCGCTTGCTTTCACCCACCACGTCATAATACAGCTTGGCATACTGGAAAGCCATCATCGCCAATATCTGTGTCTTGGTGCGCGACGGATGCATCAGTTTCCACTTGTTCCACAGGATGTCCACCTCTTTTTCCACTTTCTTCAGGGCATATTCGTCCTTACGCAAAACCGTAGTGACAATCCTCTCGTCCGCAATGTTCAATGTCAATTGCTGTTTTTCCGGATCTATCATATATCAAAAATTACAAAAGCGGAGGGACACAAGCCCTCCGCTGATAAAAAGATCATACAAAATGCTTAATCTTCGAACTCGATAAGAGGAGCGTCGGTTCCCACCACATCGTCGACGGCTACAAACACCCGCTTAACCGTGCAGTCACGCTCGGCGGCAAGCTCGTTCTCCATCTTCATTGCCTCGTATACCACAAGCAAATCGCCCTTCTTGACCTTATCGCCGGCTTTGACTCTCACTTCTATGATTTTTCCGCCCATAGGAGCACGTTCAACCGGACCGGTAATCGGAGCTTCCTCTGCTTTCGGCGCAGCCTCCGCCTTGACTTCCGGAGCCGCGGCCTTATGCTCTGCCTCACGGCGTTTCTTCAAGAATCCGTTGGCAACGGAAGGAAGCAGCTGAAGGAGCAGATATTCCTGCTCGTTCTCAGCAAGCTTGCATCCGCCAAGGTCATTGAGAACCGGATTTTCAGGTGCCTTATAGCTCGACACGTCATACGGATGCTCTACCGGACTGCCCGTTATTTTCTCACGGAAAGCGGGGTCGATTGCCACCGGAGTCTTGCCATATTCCCCTTTAATCAAAGCTATAAACTGGTTCGATTTGGTAGCATAGTCGGGATTGCCTTTCTTACGGTCGATGGCAAGGCTGACTGCCTGGCTGCCTACAATCTGGCTTGTCGGAGTGACCAACGGCACCAAACCGGCATCGCGGCGTACTTTCGGGATAAGGTGCATGGCATCGTCAAGCACATCCTCAGCATTCAACGCTTTCAGCTGGGCAACCATATTCGAGTACATACCGCCCGGCACTTCCGCCTCCTTAACGAGCAAATTAGGTTTCGGGAAGTTGAAATACTTCTCTATTGCATGGCAAGCGTCAAGCAGCGTATCCTCGTCGTTGGCCTTTGCAGCGGCCACAGCACGGTCGAACTGAGCCTCCACGTCGGCGGGCAGCTTATCAGCCAGCGGGTCGAAATCAATCGGGAAGTTGCCCTTATGCAAATCGAAATCGGCAAGCGATTTACGCACTTCCTTCAGTTCCTTGCGAATCTTGCCTACAGCCTCCATATTCACTTCCACGTTAATATCGAGACGCTTTGCGAACAGATAGACAAGCTCTATCGCAGGAGCAGCCGAACCGCCGCCAAAGTACCATATATTAGTATCAACGATGTCGACACCGCTTATCATCGCCATTACCACTGATGCCAACCCATAGCCCGGAGTGCAATGCGTATGGAAATCGACAGGCACCTTCAACGCCGCCTTCATCTTTGAAATCAGAGAAGCAGCACGCGACGGATTGACAAGGCCGGCCATATCCTTCAGCGTTATGATTTTTGCGCCATAAGCCTCCATTCCTTTTGCCTTCTCGATAAAATACTCGTCCGTGAAAATCTTTTCATGCACCGGCGCTTCCTGCTTTTTACCGAACAACTTAGCAAAGAAACCTTGTTTAGGCATCTCCACCGGTTCTTCCTTCGGATCGACAGTGTAGCAGACCGCGCCGTCGGCAATGCCGCCCATCTCGTTGATGAGCTTTATCGACTCTTTCACATTGTCCAAGTCGTTGAGGGCGTCGAAAATACGCATTATGTTAAGTCCGTTCTTTATTGCTTCTTTATAGAATCCTTCGAGAACAGATGTAGGATAAGGTACATAACCGAAAAGATTACGGCCGCGCGACAATGCCGTCAACTTCGACACACCGCCCATAGCATCGCTTATGCTCTTCAGCCGAACCCATGGATCTTCGCCAAGATAGCGCATAACAGAATCAGGAACAGCACCGCCCCACACTTCCATCGCATAGAAACCGGCATCCTTATATAAAGGAAGTAATTTATCGATGTATTCCTGCTTCATTCTTGTGGCAAACAACGATTGCTGTCCGTCACGCAGAGTTAAATCTCTTACTTTCAGATTCCGACTCATAATGATATTGTTTTTATGGTTATATGTTTTGTTATTTCTCTTTTGCAATTATAGCAATTTTTTCTAATACATAAAAATTTCCGTAATTCATATTTACGTCTCGAGAAGCTAAAAAGGCCACTCGATTGTCACCACAGCAGCGATGTCGTTACGAATGTTAAGCATTTCGCGGAACAATGCGCAATCTTCAAACAAAAACCTCCACAAGAATCGAAAACTGAAACTTACGTTCTGCCGAAGAATCCTGCTATTTAATTATTTTTAACTTTTAATCGTATACATTTTCAATCGCCTCGATAGTAACCGGAGCCGCTATCGAATCCGTACCGAACGATTCTTTGAAACACGGAGTGAATCCGGGCGGCGGCGCAGGAAAGTCCTCGTCCTGCTTATATTTCAAAGTCTTGTCCGCATATACTTTTGTCATATACCTTCCATAGATAGGCAACGCCGTGGATGCGCCCTGCCCTTGCGCCATTGTGTTAAAATGGATATAACGCTCGTCGCCACCGACCCACACACCGGTCACCAAGCTCGGAGTAAATCCCATGAACCAACCGTCGGAGTTGAAATTGGTAGTACCTGTCTTTCCTCCCATCTTGGCTGTTATGTTGTAAGGCGCGCGCCGCAAACGGTTACCCGTGCCGGCATTGATTACGTTCTGCAGAATGTCTATCATCTTGAAATAAGCCTCTTCGCTTATCACTTCCGTAAACTGTGGCTTGAACTCGGAAATGACATTTCCGTTATTATCCGTAATCTTAGTCACATACAACGGGTCCACCCTCAATCCTTTATTGGAAAATGCCGTATAGGCTGTGACCATCTCCCTCACTGATATGTCGCAAGGGCCGAGGCACAACGACATGACAGCCGGCAATTCCGCCGTTATGCCAAAAGCATGCATCGTACGCACAAGCGCCGCCGGAGAAAGCTCGCTCATCAACCGCGCGGAAATCCAGTTGTTTGAATTAGTCAAAGCCCAATAAAGGTCGACCATCTCGCCGACACGCGCGTGGCTCGCGTTGCGTGGCTGCCACACCTGCCCTGCCGGGGTGACAATTGTAGGCTGCGAGTTAAGGAACATGTCGCAAGGCGTATACCCCTGTTCAAAGGCGTATGTATAAAGGAAAGGTTTGACGGTTGACCCAATCTGCCTGCGCCCCACTCCTGCCATGTCATATTGGAAAAACCTGAAATCCGGGCCGCCCACGTATGCCTTGACAAATCCGGTATGCGCGTCCATCGACATCATCCCGGCTCTCAGGAACATCTTTTGGTACAACACCGAATCACGTGGAGTCATAGCCGTATCGAAACCTCCGTCGTACGAGAACACCGTCATTTCCACCGGCTTGTCGAAATCGGCGAAAATCTCCTCATCACTCATTCCGGCAAGCTTGCCTACACGGTAACGTTCGCTTTGGCGTATCGCTTTTTCTATCAGCTGCTCGACTTTGACATTCCCCAACTCTGCCGCATTCCGTGTGTAAGGGCCTGTCTTGCGTTTCTCACGGTCGAACTGAGGTTGCAACTTGTCGCGCAAATGCCCCACAAGAGCGTCCTCCGCATACCGCTGCATCCGCGAGTCGATTGTGGTATATATGCGCAAACCGTCTGTATAGATGTTGTACTTGCTGCCGTCAGGCTTGCGTGTCTTCTCGACCCACCCGAACAGCGGATTATTCTCCCACGCTATGGAATCGTCTATGTAATGCTGGCGGTCCCATTCCGGGTAGTCGCCCGGCTCCGGCTTCTTTGCCTGCATCATCAGGCGCACGGCCTCACGGAAATAAGGGGCAATGCCGTCCTTATGATCCACACGGTGGAATGAAAGCACCAATGGCAAAGCCGACAATGAGTCGCACTCCGCAGCAGTAAGCATGTCCGCCTTCTCCATCTGCGACAGCACGACATTGCGCCGCTGGCGCGTGCGCTCGTTGTAGCGCACCGGATTGTAGCGCGACGGATTCTGAGCCATACCGACAAGAGTAGCGGCCTCCTCTACGGTCAATTCCGCCGGAGTCTTGCCAAAATACACGTATGCGGCCGTCTTAATCCCCACAGCATTGTTAAGGAAGTCGAAACGGTTGAGATACATCTTCAATATCTCTTCTTTCGTATAATAACGCTCCAGCTTCACGGCTATCGCCCACTCTACCGGCTTCTTCATCGCACGCTCCCAGACACTGTTCGAGCTGCTGGAATACAGCAGTTTGGCAAGCTGCTGGGTAATCGTGCTGCCACCGCCCGAACTGCGCTGTCCGAGAATCACGGTCTTCACAAGCACACGCGCCAACGAGCGGAAATCTATACCCGAATGGCTTTCGAACCTGACATCCTCTGTCGCAATCAATGCGTTGACAACGTTTTCCGAAATCTCGTCATAATCGGCATATACACGGTTGTTTTTACTTTGGTAATACCGTCCCATCTCCTCGCCGTCGGCCGTGAACAACCGCGTGGCATACTTGTCGTTAGGATTACGCAAGTCCTCGACAGGAGGCATATATCCTATGACACCATTATATATAAGCACGCTGAACACGGCAACCGCCACTATAGCCAATGCATTAAGAGTCCACAACAACCTTACCACACCCCTATAGCTCCGCTTCTTGCTCTTTTTGACAGCATTTTCCGTCATTTCTGGCATATATCGTGATTTTTATACGTTACACATATATATTATACTCGCAAAAGTAGTAATTTAAATTAAACACCGCATTAATTTCCACCCACAAATATCGGCCGTTAAAAATAAATGGCTTATTTTTGCAGATATGGATATCAACGACAAACTTCAATTAGAGGAACGCATCGTAAAGATGCTCCGAACCGTTTACGACCCGGAAATCCCGGTCAACGTCTACGACCTCGGGCTAATCTACGGCTTGGACGTGAACGAAAACGGACACGTGAAAATCGACATGACGCTCACCGCCCCCAATTGCCCGGCGGCCGACTTCATCATAGAAGACATACGGATGAAGGTGGAAAGCGTGGAGGGAGTGTCGGGTGTGGATGTCAATATCGTATTCGAGCCGGAATGGAATCAGGACATGATGACAGAAGAAGCAAAACTCGAACTGGGACTGCTATGAGCCGCCGGAAAAACATCTATTTCCTGTCCGACTTCCACCTCGGGGCAAAATACATCCCCGACCGCATGGCGCAGGAACGCAAAATCACAGAATTTCTCGACAGCATAAAAGACGACGCCCGCGAAATATACCTGCTCGGCGACATCCTCGACTACTGGTATGAATACCGCTACGTGGTGCCGCGCGGATTCGTGCGCTTTTTCGGCAAACTCGCCGAGTTGTCAGATTCCGGCATTAAAATCTACTGGTTCATCGGCAACCACGACATCTGGATATTCGACTACCTGCCCGCAGAGTTGGGAGTGACAGTCGTCGACGGAGAAAAAATCGTCGAGACCGGCGGAAAAACTTTTTTCCTTGCCCACGGCGACAGCGTAGGCCGCCGCAAACGGTCATTCAGAATGCTGCGCGCAATATTCCGCAACAAGACTTGCCAAAAGCTCTATTCCGCCATCCATCCGCGCTGGACAATCCCGTTCGCCCTCCGATGGTCGGAAAGCAGCCGCTCGGGCGACGACTACCCCGAATACCTCGGCGAAGGCAACGAATATCTCGAGGAATTTGCAAACAGCTACCAAGTGCAGCACATAGATTATTTCATTTTCGGCCACCGCCACATCATGCTCGACAAAAAATTAGAAAGCGGGGCAGAAATAATAATCCTCGGCGACTGGATACATTTCAACTCATACGCCGTATTCGACGGAACAAAAGTTACACTTAAGAAATATGTTTAACAACATATTTTCAAGCGGTTACAATGCCAACGCCTTGCGTGTAACAACATTTAACATAACATTTTCAAACCTTGCATCCGCCTCTTTGCGATTGTTTATCAGTCAGTTGTGTAATGGCGCTTATAATTCATAGCAGAAAATATGCTGCATAACATATTTTTTTCTTTGCACAGCAAAAAATAAAGGCTCACATTTGCATCACAAACCTAAAACAATCTTTTTTACCTTAAAAAGTTATACCTATTGGAAACCTATAGAGGAAGGGACTTTGTGAAAAAGTTCCTTTTTTTGTGCCATCACCTGAACACATTCCGCACTGCTTTGTTATAACTATATAGTAACTTTAATCACGTTTAGTTATGAAAAAACTTTTAATCTCAACCCTGCTTGCCGTTTCGGCAATAGCCGTACAGGCCGCCGGGCTGAAACAACTCGACATGAGAGCCAATCTCCGCAGCGATTTCGGGCTCGGAGTAGGAGTGACATTCCAGCTTCCGAAAAACTTTGAAGTGGCGCCGACACTCAACTACTATTTCAACGACGTACACACATTGACCATCGACGCCGACTTCCGTTACCGGTTCGAGCTGCCGCGCAACTTCGACCTCTATCCGCTCGCCGGCCCCATCTATTTCCATTGCGACGATGTGAACAAAATAGGTCTGAACATCGGCGGAGGATTCGCCTACAACATCAATTCCGCATGGGCGATAGGACTCGAACTGAAATACCAGTATGTCGACCACTGGGACGACGTTTACCTGACAATCGGCGCGGCATATAAATTCTGACGTGCGGCGGGCAAAAGCACCCGAAACGACAGGCTAAAGGCATTTGCTGCCGGACTCTGTCAAAGAGGCCAAAGGCTATGTTTCGTGAAAATATTTTCAAAAAAAGCGCAAGGAATTTGCACAATTGAAAAAAACGGCATACCTTTGCACACGCAATCAGGAAAACTGATTGCCGCAAAATGATGATTCGCTAGCTCAGCTGGTAGAGCACAACACTTTTAATGTTGGGGTCTTGGGTTCGAGCCCCAAACGGATCACTTATTAAGCCATTGAAAATCAGGCGGTTATCTTTAAACGGATGACTGCCTGTTTTGTTTTTACATATTGTTTTCCCGCCAAAGTTAAACTACGCACGAAAAAGCTACGGAATAGTGTCAACTGACGAAAACAAGGGGTACTAATACCGACGGCATCCACAATTGCAGAACAACCATCGAAATAAACTTTATAGACAAGACAATGGATATACAACGTATTATCAACTTGGTCAAAGAGACCCAAGGAATAATCAGGAATCGAGAAATGGCAGCCCATGTAAGAGAAAAAGGTGTTGCCGACTACGTCACTCAAGTGGACATTGCGGTACAGGATTTTCTGAAAAAGGCATTATACACACTTGCGCCAGACATACAATTTCTCGGAGAGGAAACTGGGTTACAGCGGATGGATACGGACAGCTACTGGATTCTTGACCCTGTCGACGGCACCACCAACCTCATGCATGACTATCAGCACAGCGTAGTTTCGTTGGCTCTTTGCCGACAAAAAGAGATTGTTATGGGCATTGTCTATGACCCATTTCACGATGAAGTTTTCTCCGCAGTCAAAGGTGGAGGAAGTTTTTTAAACGGCAAGACAATACACGTAGCCTCTGACAAAAATCTCTCGGAAACCATAATCGGTATTGGCACTGCAAAAAGGGAACTTGCCAAAGATAACTTTGCAAAGTTCCTCAAAGTCTATGAAAAGTCACAAGATATCCGGAGACTTGGTTCTGCCGCTTTGGAGCTGGCATACACTGCGTGCGGCAGGCAAGGTGGATACTTCGAGGCTTATTTGAACCCGTGGGATTATGCGGCAGGAATGCTTCTGGTACAAGAGGCCGGAGGTAAAGTTTCAGATTGGAATGGCAGAGAACTTGACCCTTCACAGGGAAGCCCGATAGCCGGAACAAACGGACTGATTCACGAAGAATTACTTAAATTGTTATAATCAACGGCATTCGATATATTCACCTTCCTGACTATGCAGAAATGAAACGGTAGTTTCCTCAGAAAAAGGCAAGACTGAGTGTATACGCTTCGGACATGGAAGAAGGATTAACACTGTTCAGTACAGGAAAGGATAATCGCATCGAACGTTAGTCAGAAAACCTTACATAACACTTTTACGCCCAACTGCCGACGCCATCGAGCACAAGACAAAAGGCCGTCTTTCAGATTATGAAAGGCGGCCTTTTACAATGTAAAAAGCGGCCTTTCACGACACGTTTGACGGCCTTTTGCAAAACCTCCAGTCAACAAGCCCCACACGACATTTACACGTTGTTTGCCTATTTACCGTCAGATATGCGCCATGCCGCATGTGACACAACTGCAAAGCAAACGTATCGAAAAGAATAAAAAGCAAAAAGTTTTACATTAAATCATAAATAAGTAGTGAATGTCGGGAAATGGCATTATCTTTGTTCTCATATTTAAACAAAACCAATTATTTTTTTATTATGGCAATAGCAATTATCATTTTAGTAGTAGTTGTGCTGCTCGTCATCTGGGGAGTAAGCCTTTACAACAACCTCGTGAAATTAAGAAACAACCGCGAGAACGCCTTTGCAAACATCGACGTGCAGCTGAAACAAAGGCACGACCTCGTACCACAGCTCGTCTCTACCGTCAAAGGATACGCCACACACGAGCGTGAGGTACTGCAACGTGTCACCGAAGCCCGCACCGCTGCAATGGGAGCTACTGGCATTAACGACAAAATCAACGCCGAGAACGCGCTTACCAGCGCGCTGGCCGGCCTGAAGGTGTCGCTCGAGGCATATCCTGACCTCAAGGCAAACCAGAACTTCATGCACCTGCAAACGGAACTGTCAGACCTCGAGAACAAGCTGGCAGCAGCACGCCGCTTCTTCAACTCAACCACACGCGAACTGAACAACGCCGTGGAAACATTCCCGTCAAACATCTTCGCAAAGATGTTTAAGTTCGGCAAGGAGCCGATGTTCGAGGTTCCACAGGAAGAGCGTGCAGTTTACGACAAGGCTCCAGAAATAAAGTTCTAACCCAAAAGCACAATGAAATATGTAGGAATGTACACCCAGATACGGCGCAACAACATGCTTACCGCCATGTTGCTGCTCCTGTTTCCGGTCATAATACTCGGCATGATTTGGGTGTTTCTCGCATTGGTAAACTATTTCGGCAACGGCGTTTATGACCAATACGGCAACATCGTGCGCCATCTTGACGCCGACATCGTAAACCACTACTTCCTAAACGCCCTGCCATGGGTAATCGCCGGCGTCGGCGCATGGTTCATAATAGCCTACTTTTCCAACACGGCAATGGTGCGCGCAGCCACGGGGGCACGTCCAATAACACGCAAGGAGAACCCGAGGATTTACAACATCGTCGAAAACCTGTGCATCGCATGCAACATGGACATGCCGAAAATAAACATCGTCAACGACCCGCAGCTTAACGCTTTCGCCAGCGGAATAGACAAAAAAAGCTATACAGTGACACTCACAACGGGTATCATTAACCGCCTTAACGACGACGAATTGGCAGGAGTAATAGCCCACGAGCTGACGCACATACGCAACCACGACACCCGACTGCTCATCACAAGCATAATATTCGTCGGCATAGTGTCAACAATAATGAGCCTCGTGGTACAGATGATGTACAACGCTTTCTGGTTTGGCGGCATGAGCCATCGCAGCAGCAACGACGAAGACAACCGTGGCAGCGGTATCTCCATGCTTGTAGTGTTTATAATTGCCGCCCTGTGCTGCGCCGTAGCCTACCTGTTCACGCTGCTCACACGCTTTGCCATCTCACGCAAACGAGAATACATGGCAGACGCCGGTGGTGCCGAACTATGCGGTAATCCGCTTGCGCTCGCCTCGGCGTTACGCAAAATCTCAGGCGACCCTGGACTTGAAAATGTCAAACGTGACGACATTGCGCAACTGTTCATCATCCATCCGCAGCATTTCGCTCCAGGACTTACCAGCTTCTTCAGCTCGCTGTTCAGCACCCATCCTGACACGAAAAAACGCATAGAAATACTCGAACAGTTCTGACAGGAAACAGAATCAAATAAAAAAGTTGGCCATAAACCATCAATAAATAGGTTATGGCCAACTTTTTTATACTCAATTATCAATTATACTAAACGCACTGTGTCAAACCTTACTCAAATAAAATCCTTATAATAGTACGCCTAACATCCATAAATAACTGCCTGCCTCATTTGCCCATAAGGCTTATTAAACTTATTAGGTCACAAGCGTTTATTTACTACCATACGCCTACTAATCAGTTGGCATATTAGCTCTCTCAGCCCCATCCAGCATATTGAGCTTATTAGGCCTATTAGGCTTATTGGGCCAATCCTGTTTTCGGTTTATCCCAAATCGGTCATTAGAGACGGAGTTAGCACTATTTCTAATGACCGATTTGGGTTTATTGCACATATTAGGCCTATTGGGCTTATTGGGCTTACCTGATTTATTAGGCTCATTAGGCTTATTAGGCTCACTGGCCTTATCAGCCCAATAAGCCCATTGGGCAAAAAAAAGTATCCCCGCAAGGAAAACTCCTCGCGGGGATACTCTATAAACTTGAAAAAAGGCGGCCTCCTACTCTCCCGCATCGCATTGCAGTACCATCGGCGCAACCGGGCTTAACTTCTCTGTTCGGAATGGGAAGAGGTGGAACCCCGGCGCAATAACCACCAAATATTTTTCCTCCGACTTCTAAGGTATCGACACCTTCGACACCACATCGGCGTATAACTATTGACATCCATCGGTACAGAACAAGAAAAGCGACACACACTCTCTAAACACGACAAGAAAAGATTTCGGGCAATTAGTAGCGCTCGGCTTTGACGTCGCCGTCTTTACACCTGCGCCCTATCGACGTCCTCGTCTCGAACGACCCTCAAATAGGAGCTCTCATCTTGCGGATGGCTTCGCACTTAGATGCTTTCAGCGCTTATCCTAACCGGACACGGGTACCCAGCGGTGCGCCTGGCGGCACAACTGGTTCGCCGGAGGTCCGTCCGCCACGGTCCTCTCGTACTAGTGGCAGACCCGCGCAAAGCTCCTGCGCCCACGATAGATAGAGACCGAACTGTCTCACGACGTTCTGAACCCAGCTCGCGTGCCACTTTAATGGGCGAACAGCCCAACCCTTGGGACCTTCTCCAGCCCCAGGATGTGACGAGCCGACATCGAGGTGCCAAACCACCCCGTCGATATGAGCTCTTGGGGGGGATCAGCCTGTTATCCCCGGAGTACCTTTTATCCTTTGAGCGACGGAGTTTCCACGCACGTCCGCCGGATCACTATGCCCCAGTTTCCTGCCTGCTCGGGATGTCTCCCTCCCAGTCAAGCGCCCTTATGCCATTGCACTCCAAAGGCCGGTTACCAATCGGCCCGAGGGCACCTTTGGAAGCCTCCGTTACGCTTTTGGAGGCGACCACCCCAGTCAAACTACCCGCCAAGCGGTGTCCGCGCAACACTAGCGCGTTAGAGCCCGGACAGCCAAAGGGCCGTATTTCAACGGCGGCTCCCGGGACGCTGGCGCGCCCCGCTCATAGCCTCCGGCCTATCCTACACGTCGGATGACCAAGCCCAACGCTAAGCTGTAGTAAAGGTTCACGGGGTCTTTTCGTCCCATCGCGGGTAATCGGCATCTTCACCGATACTACAATTTCACTGAGCTCACGGTTGAGACAGCGTCCAGATCATTACACCATTCGTGCAGGTCGGAACTTACCCGACAAGGAATTTCGCTACCTTAGGACCGTTATAGTTACGGCCGCCGTTTACCGGGGCTTCAACTCAGGGCTTCCCCCCGAAAGGGTGACCCCTCCTCTTAACCTTCCGGCACCGGGCAGGTGTCAGGCTGTATACATCATCTCACGAGTTCGCACAGCCCTGTGTTTTTGTTAAACAGTTGCCTGGACCTATTCTCTGCGCCTCCCAAAAAGGAGGACCCCTTATCCCTAAGTTACGGGGCCAGTTTGCCTAGTTCCTTGGCCATGAGTCTCTCAACGCCTCAGTATGCTCTACCCGACCACGTGTGTCCGTTTGAGGTACGGGTGCCGCGCGGGTGAAGCTTAGCGGATTTTCTCGGGAGCAAGATTACCGGCGCTATCGCCCGGCCCCGGAGGGCCGGGCGTACTGTCAGGTTCCCCTCGACGCCCGGACTTGCCTGGGCATCTCAACGGGTACGCCCTTCAACGGGGACTTCCGTCGCCCCGCGGCCGTGCCACCTCTCCTTCCCCGCGTCGCCCCACGCGGCAGTGACGGAATGTTGACCGTCATGCCATCGCCGTCGCCTCTCGGCTTAGGCTTAGGACCCGACTGACCCCGGGCTGATTGGCATAGCCCGGGAAACCTTGGTCTTGCGGCGGGGGGGAATCGCACCCCCCTTCTCGTTACTCATGCCTACATTTGCCTTTCCGCGCGCTCCAGCCGGGGTCGCCCCCCGGCATTCGACGCGGCGCGGAATGCTCCCCTACCGGTGCGCATGCACCCCGCGGCTTCGGCGCCCGCCTTATACCCGATTATTATCCACGCCCAGACCCTCGACTAGTGAGCTGTTACGCACTCTTTGAATGAATGGCTGCTTCCAAGCCAACATCCTAGCTGTCATGGGGACCGGACTTCGTTAGACTAACTCAGGCGGGACTTCGGGGCCTTAGCCGGCGGTCTGGATTCTTCTCCTCTCGGGGACGGACCTTAGCACCCGCCCCCTTACTGCGGGGCTCTGGGCCGCGAGCATTCGGAGTTCGTCAGGTCTCGATAGGCGGCGAAGCCCTCTCGACCTATCGGTCGCTCTACCTCTCGCGGCGAACGCCCCACGCGGCACCTAAATGCCTTTCGGGGAGTACGAGCTATCTCCAGGTTTGATTGGCCTTTCACTCCTACACTCGGCTCATCCAGAAGCTTTTCAACGCTTATTGGTTCGGGCCTCCATCACGTGTTACCGGGACTTCACCCTGGCCAAGTGTAGATCACCTGGTTTCGCGTCTGCCCACGCCGACTCAACGCCCTATTCAGGCTCGCTCTCACTGCGGATGCGCGCGTCCTCGCGCTTATCCTCGCCGGCGAAGGCAACTCGTAGGCTCATTATGCAAAAGGCACGCCGTCACGCGCACAAGGCGCGCTCCGACCGCTTGCGGGCGCATGGTTTCAGGATCTGTTTCAACCTCCTCGGCGGAGTGCTTTTCACCTTTCCCTCACGGTACTGGTACGCTATCGGTCTCGCGGGAGTGTTTAGCCTTGCCGGATGGTCCCGGCGGATTCAGGCGGGATTACACGTGTCCCGCCCTACTCAGGATGCCGCGCGGGGGACAAAGGCTTCGGCTACGGGGCTATCACCCTCTGCGGCGCCGCTTTCCAGGCGGCCTCGCCTCGTCCCTCTACCGCCGCAAGCGCGGTCCTACAACCCCGGGGACGCCCGAAGACGGCCCCGGTTTGGGCTCCTCCCCTTTCGCTCGCCACTACTCGGGGAATCATTGGATTATTTTCTCTTCCTGCGGGTACTAAGATGTTTCAGTTCCCCGCGTTCGCCTCCCCCACAGAAAGGGGGATACCGGCAAAGCCGGTGGGTTGTCCCATTCGGAGACCCGCGGATCAAAGGCCACTTGCGCCTACCCGCGGATTATCGCAGCTTGTCACGTCCTTCATCGCCTCCGCGAGCCAAGGCATCCGCCATGCGCCCTCGAATTACTTCCACGCCACCCGCCCAAAAGGCGGGAGGCGGTCAACTTGCGTTCTTGCCTGTGCAGATTGTCAAAGATCGATCGCCGAAACAAAACTCGGCGGGGCGGGAAAGGGCGGCGGCCAGGCCGCTCCCCCCGGAAGGGAGCCACATGGACAGAAAGGGGAGACCTCTCCAGAAAGGAGGTGTTCCAGCCGCACCTTCCGGTACGGCTACCTTGTTACGAC